>Ga0255039_10000019_pt1 | contig 43027 bp, 33 predicted proteins | sample BC1_12_1_MG_FD_181713 | JGI IMG/M metagenome (GOLD analysis project Ga0255039, IMG submission 181713) | Seawater microbial communities from Strait of Georgia, British Columbia, Canada - BC1_12_1 | ecosystem: Environmental > Aquatic > Marine > Strait | place: Canada: British Columbia | collected... | reverse complement strand
CTTCAGGGTACGTAATTTTTCGCTGATACTTTCCTTGCTTGTACCCTCACAATTGTTTGTGAGTACGTACCCTGAAGGGTCTACCGCTTTATATTGGTACATTGTCATGATTAATCTACCGAAATAACCCTTCTGATTTCTTCTACTGTTGTGACGCCGTCATATACTTTTTGCATGGCAGATTCAAATAATGTTGTATTTAAATATCCTTTTTCTTTTGCCAGCTTTTTGATTTCTCCCGCTGATTTTTCATGCGCAATCCAGTCTCTTACTTCACCGCGTATATTCAATATTTCAAAAGCACCTGTACGACCGCGATAACCAGACCCAAAACAATAATCACAACCTTGCCCGTGATAATATTTTTGATATTCGATATTTGGCATATTCAGCGATGCTAAATCTATCGGATCTGGATGATATTCGCATTTGCATTCTGGGCAAATTTGACGCATTAAACGTTGCGCTAGGCTCATCACAACGCCAGATGCAATTAAAAATGGTGCCACACCCAAATCTTGCAATCGTGAAATAGCGGTTGGAGAATCATTGGTGTGTAATGTTGACAATACAAAGTGACCTGTAAGCGCTGCCTGGATGGCAATTTCTGCAGTATCACCATCTCTGATTTCGCCAACCATAATAACGTCAGGATCTTGCCTGAGCATGCTTTTTAATACCGAGGCAAATGTTTCACCTATAGCGGTATTAATTTGAATTTGATTGATTCTGTTTAAGGTATATTCTACAGGGTTTTCAACGGTAATTATATTTTTACTAATTGCATCAATGGTATGCAACATCGCATACTGCGTTGTTGTTTTACCACTGCCAGTTGGTCCTGTCACTAATACCATACCGTATGGAGAATGAATAATATTTTCTAGTTCTTCTTTTTCGTTCGGACCAACGCCGATTTTTTCTAATGTGGTAAACGCCGACTGTCTATCGAGTAATCGAATGACGATTTTTTCGCCAGCAATTGTCGGTACTACCGATACTCTCATATCATATTCGTGGTCATTATGTCTAATGTCAATATGACCATCTTGTGCCCTTCTTTTTTCAGTAATATCTAAATGTGCCAATACCTTAACGCGGGTACTCACTTGACTCATTAGTGCGATTGGTATAGTCATAATATCTTTTAAAATACCATCAATACGAAAACGGATATACAATCCATCGCCTTGTGGTTCTAAATGAATATCACTTACGCTGCTTTCAATGGCATCTTTGAATATAGAATTGATCAATCTAACGATTTGCCCAGCATCACCAGAAACATCCAATTCGCCAACGCCTAATTGTTCTTGGGTGCTTAATTGATGATGAAATTCAGCATCGATAAACTCTTGTTTGGCTTGTCTTTCAACACCAAAATGTGTACTAATAATTTGTAAGATTTCACGCTGAGAAGCGACCATCGGTTCAATTTCAAAACCAGTGATTAAATTTAGTTCATGAATAACAGGTAAGTCGAGTGGATTTTCCATCGCAATATAAAGGGTGGTGCCAGTAAAGCGTACCGCAATTACATGGTGCGCATGCACCATCTCTTGTGGCAATAACCTTACCACCATATCGGATAGTTCTACTTCAGATAGTTTGACATATTCAAACCCATGCTCAAGTGCGAGTGCCTTGGCATTTTTTTCACCAATAGCTAGTTGCGACTGATGCGCTACTGCAGTTGCCGATAACGTTTCTTCTGTTTGATGTTTAACCATCGATTTTTCTCGCCTCAAACGGATAATTGTTATAATCGGTATAATTACTATAAAATATCATTTGTATGTAAGTCGTATGAATTTAATAAGTTACATACAACGTTTTTGTGTTTTACTGGCCATAGCGCCGCTGAGATCATCTATGCCATACGCTTCTATTATCGACATTTTCATATGGCAAAATTACCAAACTTATATTCAAGTACGTACTTTTACCTTTGTTGTCGGTCATTAGTTCCTGTGCCTAAAACCTGTGGCTGCGATCGGTTGGAAAAGATTCGTTCGGTGTTCACGATGTAAAGTGGAACACAAATTGCGCAATCGCAATTTGGGGATATGATCAATATGAGCCTTCTGCTAGGTCAAATGACGCTTTGTATTTAGAGGTTGCATCTTTGTATTCGCTATTATTATAATCACCAGAATCACGTAACGTGTCACCATCTGAGATGGCCATGTTTGCGTCAGAAATATCACCTGAATGACCACTATTTGCTATTGCCAACGTAATTTCATTGAGGCCTAGCTGACGTGCAATATTGACCAAGGCAATGAGTAAATCTACCCCATCTTGGTTATTGGTAAACAACCCATCTTTGACTGCCGCTTCAAGATCACCAACGGCGCCTTCAATTTCACCGATGGCACCACTATTATCAGAAGCATTTAGTTTTGATATCGCAGATATTACATTATTACGCACATCTTCCAATTTATCAGACAAACTGGCACCTGGGTCATCATCTATAATTATTTGTAATGCATCGCGTATCTGAACCAAACGTATTGCAGGATCAATGACTTCGCAACCATCGGGTATGTCATTACTATCGGTGTCGACGCGATCATCAAAACCACTACACAGATCACACCCATCTGGTACTGTATCGTTGTCACCATCTAATGTATCATTATTTCCTTCGCAAACATCTAAATTGTCTGGGACGCCATCCCCATCTGTGTCATTATAGTCACCACTTGATGGCACAGGACTATTTGCATTGAAGTCTCCAGGGGTACCTGGGGCTGTACCATCTTGCCAGTTGCTCTCTTCATTTGATGTGCCACTGCTGTTGATGCGCGCTAAACTGTTTCCTCCGGAGCTGCCACCCCAACTGCTTTGGTAATTCACATTATCTAATTTTAAATTGGAAGCATCAAAGAGTGTGATAGATCCAGCAGATTTATTTAATGATGTCCACGGCGAATCATAAGTCATAATTATTGCTTCAGGTCGAACAGGTGAAAAATGTACCGAAATAGAATCATATAAAATAGTGCCTGAACTGGTGCTATTAGATTTTATTTGTACATCTACGCTTTTTCCTTTTAAAGAAGAAATATCCAAAAAATGTGGTGTCCATGTACTACTGGCGGGACCACTATATACCGTTGCTAAAAGACCACCTGTGCTTACACCACTGCACCCTGAGACATCTACCAATGTATCACCGTGATTGGTATGCGCAGTAGCTGCATTGGGACTTACGCAAATCATATTACCATTATGAATTACTGGTGTTTTATTTTTTCCGTCACATTCGCAAGCTTCTAAATCTGCGGTATCCCTTACTTCAATGAGAATGGACGTATCAGATGGCGTAGCTACAGTTGTGTATTCCCAAACAACCATTACAACATAACCAGGCATTGGCGGAATCACAATACTTTGATTTAAGCGCGTATTTGAACCACCTTGCCACTCAATTTTCCACTGATCAATACTATTTTGTGCGTTAAATTTTGTGACAGCGTAATCACCAGAAGCATCCATACGCCATCCGGTTAAGTCTGTTGTGGCAAAATGACCATTGGTGATTAGTTCTGTAAAAACGGTGGTGGCGTGTGGTAAGATGACCGCAAAATCGTTGTATGCAATTGTTGTATTTCCCGTACCATAATATGGGTGTGCATAAAGGGTTTGTGGATTTGTACCATCTGATTCGAGTGACACTTTCCAGTCAGTCATAATATAATTTGTATCTATAGATTTATTATAATATTCGATCCATTGGTAATCGGCTTCTGGGGATCCGGCTGGGTCATACATGATTTCATTAATCGCGATATCAATATCTTGAATTTGTGTACGTTCTAAAAAGACTTGATCAAATAAAGTTATCGTTACAGCAGGTTGGGAGACATTGAAAAATATGATTTCAAATTTTAATAAGCTCATCGTATCAACAGTGACAGGGTTTGCCAAGGTGGACAATGTCTTATCAAAGCTTGTAAATTGTACCTTGGTAATACCTTTAGAGAGGGTTGTCAAGTGACCAATAGGTCCGATTTTAACTTCTTTATTGGTACTATCATAACTTATTTCTTTTTTGACATCTGAAAGCGTTGTGTAGCGAACAATGCCTGCCATCACGGCGGGGCCAGTGACCGAGTCAATTTGTTTTGCGCCACGCAACTCGCGGGCGATATAGTCCATCACGGATTTACCATCAAGCATCGCGGTATTACGATCACTGGCAATATTCCAACTCTCATAACTTGTGCGTACAATCGCAGTTACGGCAATCGAAATAATACCGACTAACACCATCGCTACAACAAGCTCCACTAAGGTGAATCCAATATGTGCTCTATTTAGCTTATTTTCTGTGACCATGAGTAAACAATCTGTAATTTAATAAAAAATGTAGTCAAAACATATTAAAACAAGGGTTAAACATCGATTCATTTGAAACCGGCTGTTAGCAAAATAACAACGGTGTACTTGCATTATCAATATATCGACACAAAGGAAATTAAATATACCTTATTCATTGTACGATAATGATAATATGGAAAAAATAAATAGTATGTACCTATAATAAAACAGAAAGTCACATTCCTTGTTATCACCTTTGCGCACAACAATTATTTATATGGCGTTATTCGCATCAGGATTTTGTGGTATTTCGTATGAAATACTATTTAGTCGCTTATTAGGGAATCTGGTCGGTGAGCAGTTTATTGTTAATACAGTTATTTTAATGACATTTCTGGTTGGCATTGGTTTTGGTAGCTTAGTTGCGCATAAGTTCATCAGGTTTCTTTGGTTAATAGAAATGTTAATAGGGTTATGGGCATTAGGCTTTACCTACTATTTGGGTACTATGACAAATGTAACTATTATCAACCACCCAATATTAGCATCGTCTTTAGTGATGCAATTAGGATTGGCTACAATCATTCTTATTATCCCTGCTATTTTAATTGGGATGTGCTTGCCTATATTTAGCGCGGTGATCAGTAATTATAAAAACGATCATTTGTTTGCGACCTCATACATGGTTTATCACTATGGCGGGGCAGCAGTGGTTTTATTGACCGAATTTGTTGCGATACGTATATTAGGCATTGAGCGTTGTGTTGCTATAGGGGGTATTATTAACATCTGCATTGGTATATGTTTAATTTCCATGCCAGGCCTTTTTGTATTCGACAAAGGAAAGATTAAACGTATTTCTTCAATTGCTTCAACAGAAAATAAAATCGCATCAAATGTGTTATATTCGATTTGCTTATTAAGCGTTGCTTCAGCCATTTTTCAAATCACAATGATGAAGATAACAGAAGCATTTTTAGGTCCATATCAAGAAACATTTGCAATATTATTATTTGTAATGTTATTGTCCATTGCTTTAGGCAGTCAGATCATCAAAAAATGGGCTCTTGATTTAAATGCGCTAATATTGATCAATCTAGTCGGTACATTTTTTGTTATTTCGCAGTTAGATAATATCATGATGCTTTGGGCCTCCTACAACGAAATGACTAAGCACTGGTATGGTGTACATGTGGCATTTAAAATATTAATTGTATTTATGTGTATGGGGGTCAGCGGTATTGCATACGGCGCAATAATTCCAGCAATCATTAAAAGTAGTTCTACTATGGCTTATAGTGCCGGAAAATTAATTTACATATGCGCTATGGCAAATGCCGTTGGGTTTCTGTTGATGACCATTTGGCTCCACAGGTCATTCGATTATGGTACTATATTATTGATACTACTTGGTATTTCAGCGGTTGCGTTTATCGTGATTGATATGAGGCAGCCGATGCGTTATCTCGTAAGCGGTGTGATTGTCGTAGCTTCAATTACAGCTTTTCCAACGCATTGGCAAGAAGAAATGTTATATTTCGGGCATACAAATTTTAAAACAGCTGAAATCTTAAAAACAAGATTAAATAGCCATGCAACATCACAACATTATAAGGGTGCATTAGATACTGTTTCAATTATTACTGATCAACACGCAGATTATTATTGTACAAATGGATACATTTCACCAACGACTTTGTCGCATGCAGAGAAAAATGGTGGCGCCATTGCCGCAATATGTTCTCGGGCACTAGATCATGCTTTGGTACTTGGTGTTGGTAGTGGAGGTGGTGCGGCTACAACAGGGTTGTTATTTAAAGATACTGACTGCATAGAGATCAACAATGTTGTACTAGACAACTTAGATAAAATGAAAGAAAATAATTTTGATTTAACAAACATTGAAAAGATCAATTTGATTCATGATGATGCTATACATTATCTTAGAACGCATAGTAAAAAATATGATACGATTTTCAACACTGTAATGACGCCAAGATATCAAAGTGCATCTAAATTATTTACAGATGATTTTTTCAAATTAGTCAAAAAAAATCTAACCCAAGAAGGTATCTTTCTTACAGGATTTGATTCAAGTGTTGGTGATAGTGGATTAGATATTATACTAAATACGCTCGAAAACAATTTTAAATATTGCGCCATTGCCTATATTCAATCAACAACCTTTATGCTTATTGCCTCCGATCACCCAATCAAAGCACGTAACCAACTTATTGCTGCAGCACACCCTGTAGTGGGTGAATGGTTACGGAAAAGTCAAAAAGTTGAACCAGCATGGTTAGGGTATCAAATATTAAATTTAAATGCATACGAATTGCGTTCTGGTGTTGAACATAGAATCAATCTGTTAAACAAACCTATTTTGGCATTTGAGATGAGTCGATTAGAAACGCATGGTATGCCAAATTTTCATCGGCGGGTAGGGGATTACTTTTCTTTAGAAAAATTACAGTATATATTTCCTTATCAATCACAATATAATCTTATACATAGTTTTCTACATGCCGAGATTATTTTGGAAAATACATATTATACCAAAATGATCGGTCAACATGGTCTTCAAGAAACACCAACATTTAGTAAAGAAGTAAATACGGAAAAGATAGAACTATATGGTAATATTGCGCACCGTATTGACAGCGCGGAATTGCATTATAGATATGGGCATTTGCTTATGCAAAATAAAAAGTATCAAATGGCAATTGTTGCCTTTGAAAAGACAAAAAGCATTAATCCAAAATTTGATAACTTAAATTTCAATCTGGCCACCTGCCATGAGTATTTACATCAATATAAAGAAGCAATAGCATATTATAAGGATGAAGGGGAAATGGACTTAAATGATGATAAGGTGTTATATCGTCTTGGCCGAACTTATAATAAAATGCAACGGTATCATTTGGCCCTAAAATGTCTAGAACAGGCGATTGAAATTAACCCACTTTCTGTTACCTATCATCAACTTGGCATTACCTTAGAACATCTTCAAAGAAGTGAAGATGCAGATAAAGCGTATGAAATGGCAAAAACAATGGATGTGAATGCATTGTAGCAGGCGTTTATTTCAATGCCATTTTTAGAGATCGTAACTATAATTTATATCGCGCCAAAGTTTCTCTCCATGTCACCTCTTATAATGTCCTTGTTGGCATGGTATCGTTCGTATAAGGGCATTTAGATACGAATCCATCCACAAATACCTTTGAAGTGTTTATTAAAAAATTACAAGCATATCAAGCGGTTATCGGACGTTATTGGGCTTAAAATCAATGCATTACAATTATTATTTTGCAATGCTACTCCTTTTATTTTACCGTTACTATTGATACAGGAACTTTGTATGCGCACCATATTTATTTCAAGTATATATCGAGTCACTTGTTGTGTTCGTTTGAATGCGTACAAAATAGTAGTGAGGTAATTATGGAAGAAAGAAATCTAAGTAATAGTTGTAGTGGTGCTCAAGCTGGTAAATACTTGACATTTGCGTTAGGTGAAGAGGAATATGGGCTAGAGATTTTAAAGGTGCGTGAAATATTTGGATATATGGAAATAACAAATGTGCCTCAGATGCCGTCATATGTAAAAGGTGTAATCAATCTACGTGGTAAGGTGATACCAGTCATTAACTTACGTACAAAATTTTCAATAGATGAAATAGAAATCAGTGAAGAGACGTGTATTATCGTTGTTGATAGTGTCACTGATGGCGTTCACGTTGAAACAGGCGTTATCGTGGATCGTGTATCGGAAGTGCTTGATATTACCTCCGAAAATATTGAGCCATCGCCTCAATTTGGGGCTGAAGTAGAAACTAATTTTATACTAGGCATAGGTAAAGTTGGAGATGCAGTCAAGCTATTATTAGATATCGATACCGTACTTCAAGACGGCATTTTAGAGCTCTCAAATTTGACAAATAAAGAAGATACGACAGAAGTGGTTGAAATAGAAGCGAAAACATTATGTGAAGTATAACAAGAACTACTTGGCTTTATTGCCAAACGCCTTTATTGTCTATTCAGCATTTTTTAATGGTAAAATTGCTTATGTAGAAAGGAAAAACATTATCGTTTTGCAACAGACCATGTTGTTTTTTGGGTGTTAGTTGCAAATTTATAAAACCCAATCAAGATTGCAAAATTCATAAATACAAAATAATGACAAATGGCCATAGGCTTAACAATTTTAGCCATGTTTGGCATGACGGCACCCACAACTGCTAGAAGGTAGAAACCAATTTGTGATTTTAATAAAAAGTGAAATAAGGGTGAGTATGTAGCCAGATAAATATTGCATAGCATCATGGTGATCATTAAAAAAGGGACCATCCATCTGATAAATTTATGAGATATAAAAGCAAAACTTACAGGGCCTGTAAATGGGTTGAGTATGCGTGGCACAAATAATAATGATTGGAAATTACCAGCAGAGATTCTAATGCGCCTTTTGAGTTCACCTGATATGGTAGAGACTGCCTCTACGGCTCGAGCTGTTTCAGCAAAACGACACTGGTATCCTTGTGTCATAATTTTCATACCAAGTACCTGGTCTTCTGTAATTGCATTGCAAGGTAACTGCTGATATAAGTGTGTCCGAATGGCAAATATACCACCGTTAATTGTGGGTACAATGCCAAGTTTACTTTCAAGTTTTTTGATAACGTTTTCATAACGCCAATAAAGGCCTTCTGTGCTGCAATTACTTGTTGTCGTTTGTTCGTCGCGTAAAGAGAGTTTGCCAATGGCACACCCCACACTTTTTGTTTCAAAATGTTGCACAAGTTGTATGATGGCATCATGATCGTAGATCGTATTGGCATCTGAGAATACGATGATTTCAGATGTTGCTTTTTGGGCTAGGTCATTAAGCATGGCAACCTTCCCTTGGCGCTCCGTTTTAATAGTGACACCAAAAGCATTGTTTTGTAATTCTGTTAAGATTTCATTGGTGCCGTCATTTGAGCCGTCAGATCCAATTAAAAAAGTTATTTTATCAGTGGGGTAGTCGAGTGCTTTGCAATTAAGTATTTTTTCTTCAATACATGATATTTCGTTGTATGCCGAAATAATCATTGTTACTGTCGGCAAATTCATATATTTAACACGTCGATGTTTTTCTTTAATGTTAAGGCACCAGCTAGAAACTTTTAATATTATGGGATATAAAAAGTAAGTATAGATCGTGAGCGTTAAGCTAATCCAGAAAATTGTTGTTATGATTTGTATGGCCGGTTGTGGCATAGTAATAATCCAGATTTGTTAGGTTATATTTTATGTTGTGTATCATTATGAACGGGTTTTTGACAATACACTTCTAAGTTACCTAATAATTTTCGACTAACCATTTCAATGCTTTTTACAACAAAATTGCTTACAAGCTTTATGCCGTTTAGTAATTGACTTGATGAATTGGTTTCTGTATCGGTGGTTTCAATTAGCAATGTATCAAACCCAATGTTTGTGGTCATTTTCTCGATGGTCTTTACGCTAAAAAAGTAGAGATGCATTGTTGGTGCAAATGAAGGGCGACTGCTCGATAAGATATTATGAAGAATAACCCCTTTAATTTTTTGCCATGTACTTGATGGAAATCGCAACACTAGAATGCCACCAGGTTTTAACCATTTATGACATAATGTCAACATTTGTTTTGGATCACTTACGTGTTCTAAAACATCAAATGCCGTGATGACATCAAAACTATTTTCAGGAAGATTTGCCTGATACATATCTACGTGTAAAACATTAACCCCTTTTTGTTTTGCATAGTGCGCACTTGAAGTTGATGGTTCAATACCTGTGCCAACAAAACCATTATTTTGCGCTGCACATAAAAAGTGTCCCGAACCACAACCGAGGTCTAATATTTTGCCACCACCATTTTGTCCACATTTTTGCTGCCAACGTAAAATTTTTGTAATGGCAGAAATAAAAATAGGGGACTTTGCGTCTGCATGTGATTCCACTTCATTGGCTTCTTCTGAAGGGCCAAATAAATAGACGGCATTGTAATCGCTTAATCTAGGGTTGGTGTAGACCAAGTTGCATTGCGTACATCTGTCAATATTAAAAGATATCGTTTGGTCGAAATAAGGTAATGTTTCTTTGTGGAAACTTTTGGTTTGATCATTGCCACATAAGTTACACGTAACACTCTCCCATTCCAATTTCGACATTGTTTGACAAGCTTTTGATGATTCTAAAGTTGATGATAGTGTCATAATAATTACTTTGATTTATGCATTAATAAGAAACTTAGCTAATTTTTTAAATGCCTTAATATTTCGCTTTGCTTCCTGTAGGCTGGTAAATGATTGTTTTAATTTTTTAAACATATAAGATTTACGTAAGTAATACTCACGCCTAGCTTGATTGCAATAACGTACTACATCTTTTCCGGGTAATCCTGGTAAATTGACGGTTGCGTTATGACCACCTTCAGCTGTTAGCCAATCGTTAAAATCATTACTGCATAAATATTTGTTTTCTTTAGCCCAACTATATGCGCGGGTGCCAGGGTAGCATATCATGGGAAAAAATTGTGCAGTATCAGGGTTCAATGTTTTGGCAAAGTCAATCGTTTGCTGCATTGATTCATGGCTTTCACCAGGTTGCCCCAATACAAAGCATCCGTGCACGATTAATTTATTCTTTTTGGCATTACTGATAAATGTTGGCGCATCTTGCGCTTTTGTTCCTTTGTCAATCGTATCTAAAACGGATTGATTGGCTGATTCAAAACCAGCGATAAGTAAGCGACACCCTGCTTTTTTTAGTAACGCCATGTCGTCATTAGATAAAGTTACTCGGGTATCAATCCAAAACCCAATTTTGTTATTTTGCGCAATAAGCAGTTTACATGTTTTCCTTAACCATACGACATCTGCGGTAAAAAGATCGTCTTCAATGCCAATTTCATTTACTGAAGGCATTTCTTTAGAAACATATGCAAATTCTGCAGCAACATTTTCAGGCGAACGTTTACGGTATTTTTCACCATGCATCACTTGTGGATATAGGCACCAACTACATTTAAAAGGGCAACCTCTTGTGGTCATAATCATGACCATGGGATATTGTGCTGCCGAAAAGAAATAATCTTTAGGGTTCAAAAACTTGTTGTATACTTCAGTTACAAATGGTAACGAATCTAAATCTTTGATAAGGTTTCTTTTTGCAGTTGAATGAATGTGGTTATCTACACGAAAAGAGATGCCGGTGACATCATACCAGCTGGTACCGTTTTTTAACGCATTGCTAAGTTCTAAAGCTGTTTCATCGTATTCCCCATGTGCAATGGCATCAATGCGTTTATCACCATTGAGTACATCTTCAGCGCAACTTGTTGCATGGGTTCCAACCATAACAATTTTTGATTTTGGGAATGCTTCCTTTATTACACCTGCAGTATGTATATCTTCTTTTATACTCGGTGTCGATGTTTCACAAAAGATAAGATCTGGTTTGAATGAACGGTGTAGCTCTGCGATGAGCATAGCATGATCATATTTTTTTGCAATGGCATCTATTAGCGCCACGTTAACGCCACCGTCACGGTCAACCAAGCCTGCCGCATAAGATAAAAAGATTGGATAATACACCGTTCCACTTTTGGTTACGGCTGGAGAACGTGATGCCCTTGAGAATGATAGTTGATGAAAGGGACCATTTAAAAATAGAACGTTAAGCATGAATATGTGTTTCCTCAATGACCAATTACGGGTTTTTTGTTAGTGACATTTCTTTGGATGATTTGTTCGTTGAAGTAGGTGCATTCATCTCCACGTTGGTGGCTGTCTCCGTTTGTTTCCGGTAAGCCATATATGGTATATTGTTTGGGAAATGATTAAATGAAGATGGTACGATAAATGGTAATGTAGCGTATGTTTTACTTGCTGCAACCATCATGCCAGTGATAAACCAAAAGTTTAAACATCCACCAGGTAAAATATAGGTATTATTGACCAACCAAATAAGCATATTTCCAATGAAACCCCCCATGCCACCATAAAGAAATGCCTTTATGGTTGGATCGGTAACATTTTTAGTACTATTCCATATATAATTAAAGATCATATATAATAATATAATAAATGTAGAAATCCCTGGTACACCAAGTCTACTAAAGAGTGTAAGCCAAAACGAATTTTGCGCATGCCACATAGTCGGTGTTGAATTGATATAAAAATCCCAACCAGACCCATGAAAGCTGGTTAAAATATTGTTACCAAGGCCGCAGCCAAATGGGATTGCTTTAAGCATTTCATAACCCATGCGGGGAAATTCAAATCTTATATCTGCTTGAAAATTACCCATGAGTTCAATTTTTTGGGTAACAAGCGTATCAATTAACGGCTGCGATATTAACGTAATTGAGATTAATATTATCGGGGTAAACAATAATACCCATCGTGTATGCCAACATAGAACAAGAAATGGAATAAGAATCATACAAATTAAGCCAGCGCGTGAACCGGTATAGGCGATACAAGTACAACATAGTATTATGGACAATAGTGATAACAATTTCAAATGAAATGAAACGCCTACACGGATTAATAAAGCAATACTAATACTCAAAAAGGTAATAAGTTGTGCAGCCAAAACGTTTGGGTCGCCATAGCTCGATAATACACGTCGATATATTTGATCATTGGTAATATACGATTTTGCAGTATCTGATCCTGAAGTATATGTTAAGTTGTCAATAAGAATCGTATGCCCCAAATATCTTTGGGCTATACCATAAAAACTAACGCCTAAACTAATAAACATAACATAATATATAAATTTCTTTATTTGATCTTTATGTGTGAACGTGTCTTTTGCAAAGAAGAATAATATGATCGCAAAGAGATAAAATGAAATTTCCAAAAATGCGATAAACATATTTCCGCCTCGGGCCAAGCCGACGCCAAGACCAATACCGCACACGATGGCGTACAGCATAAACGAGTTATTTATACGTATTTGATCGAACGGATGATGTTTCTTAAAAAATAGCCACTGGATGATTAATATCACGACAATGACATTGGCAAATGGTAGGGGCAGGTTAACGCCCGATAATAATAAGCCAGCGCGTGGTAATGCAAAAATAAGCAACACTGTGCCAAAAAGTAAAAAATCTGAAAACCGTTTTGCAGGAAAAAGAAAGAGTGTTGCCCCTGCCAGCATGCATAACATCGTAATAATAATAGGATCATCAAATAATTGCATAAGGGCTTACTGGGTTCATTTTAAGGTTATATATTTATTCATCTAATCGCAGTTTTTAATAAAGAAACCGCAAGGGTCCGATAAAAGCGCGTATTGCTAAATCGAATCACTTTACTACCTATATATCGGTTATTACGGCTGTAAAGTAAAATACGGTTACGATTATTATGTCGATTATAATGTTTGCAGCGGCATTAATGTGGAGATAGGGCGGTGGCATAAGAAAAACCAATTTATCCACCTAAATTTAACTAAATGATTTCCTTAAATGTAAACATTATAGGAACTAGCTGCTCGTTAATCACCCTTGTATTTTAAGAGCCCCTTTTTCCTGATGCCTTCAAGTACGATTTTGAGGTCATCGATGAGGGGAGGCAGTTTTTCCGATGCGCCAGAAAGAGATTCATACAGAGAGGCGTCGTGGATTAGCTTTGAGGAGGTACCACCGCCACTGGTGATATCTGCAAATACAATGTCAATTGTTTTGGCAGTAGTATCAATTTGATCAATAACCGTAGGTAATTTTGTTGAAGTTTGCGAAAGATTTGCCATAGTCGATTTAAAATGTTGTTGCATTTCTTTGTCCCCAAAAAACAAATTAAGGTTTTTTAAGGCAATATCCATACGCATAATAGCAGTGGTTGCATTGGCATGAATTGGCTTTGTTTTGGGTGCATTATCAACTTCTTCAGGCGTAATAGGGGTGAGTTGATTTTGCAAAGCATGTGTGAGTTGATCAATCGCAACGATCATGTTATCGAGTTTGGCCTGTGTTGCCTCGGTAATAAATTCACTCCCAGTAGAAATCGCGCCTTCAAGTTCATCGCCCTCTTTAATGATGTTTTCTGTTATTGTGGCGGATGGATCAACTGTGAATTCAAGATAACTCGAACCAAGTCCTCGCTTAAATAACTTACATATAGCGTGTTGGGGTATTTGAAACTGATCACCGATTGCGAGATTTACAGCGACTTGGTAATGCTTAGACCCGTTTGGTTTTTCACGTAGACGTGGTGGCTCAACTTTAATAACCCTGCCAATGGTAAACCCTTTAAAAAATACAATACTATCGGTTTCAATACCGGGGATATTAGAAAAATATATTTTCACCTGATACGCCCCAAATTGACTATATTGTGTCGGTAAATTATGAAATTTACTCAGTATACCTATAAGAATAAGGATACCGAAGAAGGCAAATAGGCCAACGAGTGCATTTTGTTTTGTTGCTTTTGTAATCATGATCGTACGATCCTAAGGGTTGGTGGATTTTGGATTTTTTCCATAAATAAATTCTTGTACTATTGGATGTTTGCTTTTTTTTATTTCTTCCGTTGTCCCTTGCGTAACGATAGTACCATTATTGAGCATTACGAGGTGGTCTGCAATTTTAAAGGCACTTTTCATATCGTGGGTGACAACGATTGAGGTGATATCAAGTTGTGATTGTAATTTTATGACTAGGTCGTTAATGATATCAGAGCGGATCGGATCTAGACCAGTGGTTGGTTCATCGTAAAGAATAACTTCTGGCGATAATGCAATGGCACGTGCAAGTGCAGCCCGTTTTTGTTGTCCGCCAGAGAGTTCAGCAGGGTATTTTTCTCCGATATCTGGCAAGTTAACCATTTTGAGCCGTTCATTGACAATGTTACGGATTTCGTTTGATGAATATGATCCCTTTTGGCGCATTGGAAAGGCGATATTTTCAAAAATAGTTTCGCTATCAAACAAGGCACTTGATTGAAAAAGAAAACCACACCGTTGACGCATTTCCATGATTTTTCTTTGAGGTAACGTATCAACACGTGTGTCGTTAAAAAACACTTTACCTTCATCCGGATTTATTAATCCTATTAAATGTTTAAGTAGTACCGTTTTACCACACCCACTAGGGCCAATGATGACGGTGGATTTACCTCGGGTAAACGTGAGTGATATGTCATCAAGCACCTTTTGTTGATTAAATGATTTGGTGATGCCTTCAATGGCAAAAATGGATTTATTTGTTACTGTGGTACGCATAAGGTATCATTGTCTATTTAAAGGATTGATTTTTGGGTCCAGAATGTAAGGTAAAGATTTTGAAAGACAATGACCATGATAAAGTCAATCAATAAAATCATGATAAAACTTTTAACGAATGCTTGGGTACATGCCTGACCCACACCATAAGCGCCATTTTTGCAATGAAACCCCTTGTAACATGAAATAAGTGCGATACTCGCACCAAATAAGAGGCCCTTGCCAATACCGGTAAAGACATCCCAGTTTTCAATACCTGAGGCACTATAACGCCAGTATGCTTCACTACTGATGCCAAAATGCAGTACAGAAACAACATATCCGCCAAGGATGCCCATAAGATCAGCGTAAATAATAAGAAATGGCATTAACAAAATACAGGCAATAAATCTTGGTAGCACCAACAACGTGATAGGATCTGTTCCCATTGCCTTGAGGGCATCAATTTGTTCGGTTACTTTCATCGTACCAAGTTCAGCCGTTAGCGCGCCGCCAACTCGGCCCGCTAGCATAACAGCAGCTAACACGGGCCCCATTTCTTTGATAACAGAAAGATTAATAACGCTTCCAAGTCGACTTTCAAGGCCAACGCTTTTAAATTGCATATAGCCAGCTAGGGCAAGTGTCATACCAACAAAACCACCAGTAATCATGATTACCGGTATACTTTTAAAGCCGATCTCAAACATCTGCCGCCATATCCGACCACGCATTTCAGAAGATGAACCTTGGTTGGGATAGGTGAGCCAATTCGTGAGAACGCTAGCTGTAAATATCCAAAAATGACCGAGCTCAGTTATGCGTTTACCCAGGAGTGAGAACATGTATTGTACCAATATTACTAGTCAAAGCAAAATCACTACTATTATTGTACAAAGGGAAACGATCCTGCATTGTGGTAGTGGCGATGCTTTTGTTTGTTAATATACGGTGTATTTATCGACACCGAAGGGGTAATGGCTGTAATATAGGACTAATTAATTGAGCACATTTCCATAGGCATATTACGCAAGCAACGATGAAATTTTATCGGTGGTACGAATCATTAATATTGGTTTAGCGATGAAAATAGGTGAATGTCAAAAAATGATGGGTAATATCGGTACTATAAATAAACATATAGGCATATGGCGCCAAAATAAGGCAGGGGGCCCGCGTAGGCGCGATGGTGTGAGGCCATCCCCAAATGAAATAGTCGGTGTACCATGGGTGATAAACATATGACGTTTCTATAACGACATCAACATCGTTGTTATAAGGAGGTTTGATTTCTTCAGTAATTACTTGCGTGGTCGTTTTGGATGAAAAAGTAGCACCAAAAATAAAACTTGGATATCCATAATAATGTTTATGGCGTGAGTGATGTCTTTGGTGATGATAAGAAGAAGTATGGCCACGATGTCGATTACCATAGTGGTTATTACGGTAATTGTTGTGATGATTGCCGCGGTGGCTACTGTTTCGTTTGTCATGATGTGAGCTGCGGTGGCTACTGTTTCGTTTGTCATGATGTGAGCTGCGGTGGCTACTGTTTCGTTTGTCATGATGTGAGCTGCGGTTGCTTTTGCTTAGTTTCTCGTGATGCGAGTTGCGGTCGCTTTTGTTTCGTTTGTCATGATGCGAGTTGCGGTCGCTTTTGGTTTGTTTGTCGTGATGCGTGTTGCGTTCTCTTTTGGTTTGTTTGTCGTGATGCGTGCTGCGGTCGCTTTTGCTTAGTTTCTCGTGATGCGAGTTGCGGTCGCTTTTGGTTTGTTTGTCGTGATGCGTGCTGCGGTCGCTTTTGCTTTGTTTGTCGTGATGTGTGCTGCGTTCTCTTTTGCTTTGTTTGTCGTGATGCGTGCTGCGTTCTCTTTTGCTTAGTTTGTCGTGACGTGTGCTGCGTTCTCTTTTGCTTTGCTTGTCGTGATGTGTGCTGCGGTCACTCTTGCTTAGTTTGTCGTGATGTGTGCTGCGGTCGCTTTTGCTTAGTTTGTCGTGATGTGTGCTGTGGTTTCTTTTGCTTTGCTTGTCGTGATGTGTGCTGCGGTCACTCTTGCTTAGTTTCTCGTGATGCGTGCTGCGGTTGCCTTTGCTTCGTTTGTCGTGATGCGAGTTGCGGCGGCTGCTACTACTACTACTACTTAATTTGTTGTGATGATTTTGTGATGCCGAATTAGGGAGTGGTGTTTGTTTACGATGTTTTGTTTTCGGTTGTTTAAGTTTTTTTTGACTCTTTTTGGATAATGTTTTTTTAGTACTCTGTTTATGTCTTGATTGTAAGAACGATTTTAGTTTAGATTTTTCTGTCTTGGAAAATCCTTTTGTTTTAGTTTTCTTTGTTTTTTGGGTTTTCTGATGCCGTTGCACTTCTACCCTCTTTTTTTTTGTAATCTTTAATTGTGGTTGCGACGTATGTTTTTTTATATTGTTATCTTTCCTCGTTTTCTTTTTTTGAGATGATTTTTTATTTATCAATGAATCTTTCGCCCAACACGCTTCATTCAAACAGCATGATGAAACAAAGATTACAAAAACAAAAATAATAGTTGCCCGCCATTTGTGATCGTTCTTTGTTTCAATCATGCTAAACCTCCTAAATAAAGTGTTATACTTTAAAACTGTTACAGTACGAACCTGCACCGTAGAAAGCATACATCGTATTTTGTAGAGATGATTAATTTAGCGAATAAATAACGCGGTTGTAAAAAATGTGTATATTTGAACGATTGCGCATGCATGTAAAAATTTCACATTAACGCGTATATATAATTTTAATACGCGATATGTATTGATTTGTTACAGCAAAACAGCCTATAAGCTAAGGGCAAGTGGTCGGATTGCGGTAAATAAAGTAGATTTAATATGAGGAGACGTCAATAAGTCTCAACCGAATATATGCTGCACTTTCAGAGCAAAAAAATATTACCATATAACTAAATGTTGAGTAGTCAGCCGCAGGCTGATCTGTCTCGAACGTTTGGTTATTGGTTATAGCGGACAACCTGAGGTTGTTTCTTTCGTCTTATTTTTAACCCGTGACTTAAATGCGAGAAAAAAATGTAGTGCTAATAATATTAGGAGTGCATACATACCCACATATGCAATAGCACTACTGTGGTCATGATGAACAATAGGGGCATGAATCCCAAATGCATCTGCAAAAAACAGATCGAATATAAACCCAGTAAATAAACTAATGGTGACAACAACGATAACGTAAATGGTTGCGACTTGTTTTCCAAAGTTTTTATATACGGTACCTATTGTCGTAATATTTGTTACGGGGCCCGCCATTAAAAAGACCAATGCGGCACCTGGAGATAACCCTGCAGTGACAAGCGCAGCAGCCAATGGCATAGATTCTGTCGCGCAGACATATAGAGGGATCGAAATCAGCAGTGTTAAAAATAAACCTGCGACGCCTGTGGTAAACCAATATCCAGCAAGTTCGTTTGGTGGCACAATGGTTGTGATCAAAGCCGAAATAAGTATACCGATAGTAAGCCAGAAATAAAAATCTTTATACATTGTGATAAAACAATATATAAAACTATCTTTCAGAAACTGTTTAAGCGTCATTTTGTTTTTGGTACTATCTTTATGACAACATGTAGGGGTGGTATTGTTATGCACATTATTTGATGTGCAGCATAAGGCATCGAGATCTAATAATGCTTGTTTGTTTTTTGTGTCGACAAAATTGATCCATAGGCCACCTATAGCACCGCTGATTAGTGCTGCCAATATTTTAAAGATGACAAAGGGAAGACCGAAAAATGATAAGGCCATCATGATTGAGTCTGCACCTGTTTGCGGCGTGCTGATCAAAAATCCTGAAGTTGCTCCCGTTGAGGCACCATCTTTTTTGATCCCGAGGGCTGCAGGTATAACAGAGCAACTGCATAACGGCATAGGGATACCGATGATAACAGCTTTTAATATTGAATTGAATCCTGGCACGCCCAAATGCCTTTTGATAAAACCAATGGGCAAAAGGGTGTGAATGATGCCAGCGATTAAAGTACCTAGTATAAGCCAAGGAGCCATTTCAAGTAAAATATCAATGACATTGTTAAAATAGGTGGTGATAAATACCATGTCGCCGTTGCCCGTATGAAAGTCTTAAAATAATTATGTCATTATTTTATCATGCAGCGAATACAATACTAGCAAAAATCACTTTTAAACCGACAGTCGTCTTTATTCTGACGTAGTAATGCTGATAGCGAGTGGGTAATAGTCGCAATCTAGAATCGCGATATGCTCCTGCGCAACAAAAGCATCCCAATTGGCGACATCTTCGTATTCTGTTGCTACCGGAATCGTGATATCAAAAATGTCAGATTCGGCGGTTGCTAATTTAGGTAATAGAATGCCACAAATGGTATTGAGTAATTCTTTGAATGCATCAATTTGTTTTTCGCGCACATCATCATCTTCGGGTTCAAGCCCTAAAAAGTTTGCGGCAATCAGTTCAACCAATTCATTGCCACCCATGATTTCAATGGTGCCACTAACGGGTCCTTCAAAAGACATCGAAACTTTCACGCTAGTGCACGGCGCTTCGAGTTGTTCTTCTGCTGGCATTGCCATGATAAAAGCCATGGTTTCAAGTGTCTCAGCAATAGAGTCAACGAGTGTTTGTGTGTGTGTATCTAACATTTGCATGCTCCTTAAAATATTCTGGTCATTTATAAACGTTTTTCTTTTCCATTTATTTTTACAGCTACCGCTCCGTCGCCCACATTTAATGAAAGGTTTCTTGGCAAACTACCACCACAATCTTCCTTTTCAATAAAGAGGCCTAATTTCCAAAGCAACTGTCTAATTGATGCGTAATTTCGTTTGCCAATATTAGTGGCACAATTATCGTTAAGCATTGCTGCGCCACCAGCGAGTTTGATTTTTAGTTTTTTAGCATCAGCACCCATTGAAGTTAAGGAACTCAGCATCAATTTCATGCCGGTATCTGCAAACATATACGGTTTTTGTTCACTTCTTCTGTGGTCGGTGCGACTCGACGGTAATTGAAAATGTAACAGGCCACCAACTTTTGCAAGTGGGTCATATGCGGTAACGCCGATACATGACCCTAAACAATAGGTCGCAATGACATCATCTACCTTGCTTGATACCTTAGCGTCTGAAATGTCAACGTTTAGTTTCAATATGAGTCCTTGTTAAAGTAACGCGATATTATGAGGCCTCTTTATGGTACAAACATTAAGCCTGCTGCCACTAAATATCGTTAAAATAAGTGGTTAGCTTAATGTTAAAGTTTCCCCTCGTAGGGGAATATTGTAACTATTTATTATATAAGATGTTGTGACATGATTGTTTCAAGCGAAAAATAAATATCGCCTATAACAGGTGCAATGGCCAGATATTATAGGGATAATAGCACCGCCGCAATTGTGATCTGCGGGATATATGATTAGATGCTAAGTCTTTATGGTCCTATATTTATGCGTGACATCTAATTTAGTCGTCACGCATAAGTTATCAATTTTTAAGGGCGTTTCTTACGACCATTATAACGCAGATTCTGCATTTTGGCATGATTCTGTTTCGAAGTCTGCTTTGTCAATGGTATAGACTTTGCTAGTAGGCGAAATGAATTCTCTTTGCCGTAACTCGTAGGTCAAAGCGGTATATTCCTTGTTCTCCAATACCAGGTCCATAAAATCATGCTTGGTGGCATGTGCCCATTCTGAACGGACGAGTCCGCGGGTACCAAGTTTTTTACGCAGGACGATATAGAAAAATGCATGAATAAGATCGCTAATATGAGAAATACGACTTATTTTACAAATACGCCGCCACATCGCAATGGGGCGAAGATAAAAGTTGCGATGCGCATCTTTGTAGTATTTATAGATTTCTTCTGTTTCAATGGTTTCTAAATTCATTAGGAAACCAGAAAGCTCATAATCACTCCATTCTTCAGAAACCAAACGATTGTTTTCTCTAGCCCATTTAAAGAGTTGCGTACCTGGGTAAGGGGTACAAATGTTATAAAGGGCGATGTCCGGATCTAAATCGATACTAAACTGGATTGTCTTTTTCAATGTTTCGACGGTTTCACCCATGTTGCCGAAGATGAAAGCACATCGAGAATCGATCCCGTTGTCTCTGGCGATACGTACTGCCTCAGCAATGCGTTCGCAATCTATAGGTTTACGAATATTTTTGAGAATTTGCTCATCGCCAGATTCGACACCTATAAGTATTTGATGGCAACCAGCTTGTTTCATTCGCTTAGCCAATGCTTCATTAAAACAATCTGCTCGTACAAATGCACACCAGCTGATGTCCATATCTGCTTCGATCATTAGATCACAAAATTTAAAGACATTCTTTTTCATGATAGTAAACGTATCATCATAAAACTGAATCTCTTTGATATTATATGTTTCCCAGAGCATTTTTATTTCATTAACGACATGTTCTGCTGATCGGGTTCGAAGGGTGGTTAAGGCAGAATTACAAAATGTGCATTTACCTGGGCAACCACGGGTCATCAACATATTGATGGCAGGTAATCTTTTATAGGCACCAATCGCTGGATAGTATTTATCCATTTTGACCAGATGATATGCTGGAAAAGGATACTTGTCGAGATTCATTTCGACGGGACGAGGGCTGTTTTGAATAACGCAGTTTTCTTTTCGATAAGAGACGCCTAAGATGTCTGTAATTGGTTTACCTTCAATTATTTCTAACATTGTCTCTTCACCATCACCACTAACGACAATATCGACACTAGAATTTGATAACGATTCAACAGGCATTGCCTCTGCATGTACGCCCCCAAAAACGACTGTTGCATCAGGGGCGGCTTCTTTGGCGATATTGGCAATTAAATTTGCGGCATTGGAAGTGGCTGTCATAACACTTAACCCAATATATTTTGGATTACTTTCTTGTATACGTGCAAACACTTCCTTGGATGATAGTTTTTCAACATGCGCATCAAGTACCTCGACATCATACCCTTTACTTTCAATGTATGAAGCTACACTTAATAACCCAAGAGGGGGCATTGCCGACTTAATACCGTGCCAGATGTTTTGGTCTTTAGATATCCAGGGGGGATTAATCAATAATATTTTACTTGCCTTCATATTCATATTCCTTGTGGGTATCTTTTGAAAAGCGCATAAGGGCTTTCCTTATATCATTGTGTATAAGTCGTTCTTGCCGGGAAAGGTAGCTTTCTCAGGCAGCAGTTACTTATTTATCGTCTTGAATTTACAGAATGCTTTAATCTTGACTTATATCTTACAATGTTGGCTCGGCACAAATTAGTATTGAATTTTAGCGGGTGATCATACTATTTAACATGGGTGTAACGGTAGCATTTGAACTTATTATTGCCGTCAATGGTTGCAATCAGTTCATATCGGTCAGGGTTTAACGCAATTTGTTGTTGGATAAACTGGTTATGGAGATCTTTATTGATATCACCTATGCGCAAGGCTTCGATGACCAACATTGTTGCATAGGTGCCATTGTTAATTTGGTCAATGGTGGCTTGGGGATACATCTCGGGGCATTTAACGATTTTTTGGCTTGAAAGATGGACAATAGAGGCGTTGGCGGCAAGCATCGGTTCAGGTATATTTTTGTTATTTAATCGCTCACCGATTTCGTAGTAAGGCATGTATCCAGTGAGCATCGGTTGTCGACTTTCCACTATGCGATGTTCTAGCAAGCCAAATATGGTGGCGTAAAGAAAAAAGAGGCCACCATAGAGTAATGGGTATGCATATAATGATAAGGTTCGTATCCTTGATCGATTTATTCTAAGGGTGTAGGCGATAGTGAGTACAACAACCATGAAAACAGTTAGCATCGGATAAAGCATGCCGTTACGTGTGATTGCTAAAGGCGAAAGCGGTGAATCATTATCGATTAACGTCTTCATGGGATAGACTAGAGGCAAGATGGCTACTAATATCATAAAGCTATAGATGCATTGCCTCTTTGTCGTTGTTTGATTAAATTGAGTAATGCCCTTTTCAACTATACCTACGACATAGATAAGTAAGATTGGCAATATGGGGATATAAAAACGTGTACCTTGTTCAAACCAAACGCACATTATGGCGAGATAGCAGGCGACATAATATTCAGCTAACGAACGTTTTTGTACCATATAGATGCTCCATGCAACCAATAATAAAAATACAATAGTGCCATTAAATGCCATCGGTAGGGTGGTAGATTCTATATTAAGCATAATTTGAGATAATCGGGTAACGACGATAGGAAATTGTTCAATTAGTCGAGCGCTGATAATGTCTATGATTTCATCTTTGCCGGTATAAAGACGTATATATTCAACATAGCTTGTTTGTGTCGTGGGTAAATATACCTTCCAACATATATAGGGGATGAAACTAAATGGCAGTAACAGAAAACTTCGGCGCAGCCGCTTTTGTAAAGGGAGTGCTGCATGTTTACCGCTGATCGTCCAGAGGATGATCGCCACGATCAAGAGTACCCCCACTGAACGGGTAATCAGTGCTAAAGCTGCAAGTATTACTCCCCAAATCCAAAATTTAAGTGTTGTCGTTTTTTGAAAAAATATGATCGCCCATATCCCTAAACAACTATAGAGCATGTCTGAAAGAATATACTGAACGTGTTGAAAAATGGTAATATTGATAAGGAGTAACAGCGTGGCGACCACTGCAAGTTGTTTGGAGAGGTATCGTTGTGCAAGTACAAATGTACCTAAGGCCAAAAGAAATAGCCACCCCAGCATGGCGATTTTCATGAAAAGATAAATAAATGATTGTAAGCCTAAGCACATTGTAATTTTGGTGATTACCGCTAAGGTGATTGCGTTGAATGGTGGATAATACGAGCGCTCATTATTAAAGGTGTATCCATTGCCAGATGCCAGGGAATAACCGGAGCCAATATAGTCGCTACTGTCAGGTGTTGGTTTAAGTTGCCCGCTTAACGCAAACAAGTATAGGGCGCAAATGAACAGAAATGCCAAAACGGTTAGTGTAGGGTATGATAATTTGTTTAGTGGTCGCATGTTAATGCTTCAAACAATAAATAATAGATATCTCTGTTTAGTTGATAAAACGGTATTTAAGAATTGTCCAGAAGGCGCTAACACCATCTTTCCATCCAATTTTTTTGCCTTCTTCGTAAGTGCGACCGTTATATGAAATACCAATTTCATATACTTTAAATTTTGCCTTTGCAATTTTTGCAGTCATTTCGGGTTCTATTCCAAAACGTTTACTTTTCAGTTTCAGCTTTGACAATGCTTCCCGATTAAAAACCTTATAACATGTTTCCATATCGGTTAAATTTAGGTTAGTGCAAATATTACTAACCATGGTAAGCACTTTGTTGCCAACGCTATGCCAAAAAAATAAAACTCTTTTTTCTTGCCCGCCTAAAAAGCGAGACCCATATACAACATCAGCGCGTCCATCAATAATAGGTTGCATTAATCGGCCATAATCTTTAGGATCATATTCAAGGTCTGCATCTTGAATAATGACAATATCACCAGTGACCTTGGCAAAACCGGAAATGAGCGCAGCCCCTTTGCCTTGGTTTACTTCATGGTGAATAACGGTAAAATCGATATCACAATGGTGTGCAACGATTTCGTTGATAACATCTTTGCTACCATCGCTACTGGCATCATTCACGATGACAAAGTTTCGTTTTAAGGGAATATCTACATCGAGTACCCGTTGAATACAATTCTTGAGTGTTCCCTCTTCATTATACACTGGGATAACGACAGATAATGTATTCATGGTTTTTCCTGATGATGTAATTAAGACGTCTTAGCTTGGTGTGTTGGATAAATCACGACTTGCCATGTATGCACTTTCATTATGTAGCTCGGCATAATTTAAACAATTTTCAAAGTAAGTAATGGTTTTGTCGAGGCCTTCATCTAGTGAGACGATTGGCGACCAGTGTAGTACTCTTTTGGCTAGTGAGATATCTGGTTTACGTTGCTTAGGGTCATCTGAGGGGAGTGCCTTGTGAATAATGTTTGATGTTGATCGTGTCTTTTCGATGACTTTCATCGCCAATTGTAACATCGTAAAATCATGTGGGTTACCCAGATTGATTGGCCCAGTGACTTGATCATCACTTTCCATTAATCTGATAAAGGCCTTGATTGTGTCGTCGACATAACAAAAGGAACGTGTTTGTTGTCCTTCACCATAAATTGTAACGGGTTCACCCTTTAATGCCTGAACAATAAAATTTGAAACAACACGCCCGTCATTGGGGTGCATGCGAGGGCCATAAGTATTAAAAATGCGGCCCACTTTTATTTGCAAATTATATTGTCGGTGATAATCAAAGAAGAGCGTTTCTGCACATCGCTTTCCTTCGTCGTAACAAGCGCGTAACCCAATTGGATTTACGTTACCCCAATACGACTCTTTTTGCGGATGCATCTCGGGGTCACCATATACCTCGCTGGTTGAGGCTTGAAAAATCTTGGCCTTCACCCGTTTGGCAAGGTCAAGCATATTAATGGCACCAAGAACAGATGTCTTGATCGTTTGGGTAGGATCATGTTGATAATGCACTGGTGATGCGGGGCAAGCGAGATTATATATTTCATCTATTTCAACACTGAGTGGGATCGTAATATCATGACGAATGACTTCAAACTTTGGGTTTGTCATTAGGTGACGTATGTTGTCCTTATCACCTGTGAAATAATTATCGACGCAAATGACTTCATGCCCTAAGTCTAACAATTGCTCACAAAGGTGAGATCCCAAAAAACCAGCGCCACCAGTGACTAAAATACGTTTTGTCATTATAAAGGTATCCTAATAAATTAATAATATACATTGATACATCGTATAAGTGACAAGAAATGGTACTAATATTAACAAATTAATCATTATCGGACGTTTGAGGGGCGGGAGGGGGTGTGGTGATGTTCCGTAGCTCGCGTGGCATTGTCTTATATGCAATGATCGGTAATAAAACATTTTACCAATAAACGGAGTGAAAATACTGAAAACGTTTCTTTAGGCGTCTTTTTTGAGCGTGAGAAAAAACGTCACATGTCACAGTAGAACGAAACAAAATGATAACGACGCATGCGACAGGCAGAGAAGCTGCTGTTGATTTATTATGTTTGTGATATTAGCTTCCTACGAGCAGAGCTGGAAGCACTGCCTACGAATACTTGCGATGCTCAGTATGCTTAAGTGCTTTCGAATTCGTAAGCAGGCCATCTTGGCCTGCTCGTAACGTAACCAATCAATCCAGACGGATCCCGATAAATCAGAACCGCTGATTTAAAAGTTATTTGCCCTGTGCGATGCGGTATACATCGACGCATTTTTTCAATAGGTTTGGCATCTCATTTAGGGGGATCATGCAGGCGCCGTCTGACAAAGCGTTTTTGGGGTCTTGGTGGGTTTCGATAAAGAGGCCGTTGGCACCGACTGCTAAGGCTGCTAAGGCGAGTTTTTTAGCGAGCGCTGGGGAGCCTCCTGAAGCGTTGCCCAGACCGCTGGGAGATTGCGTGGCATGTGTTGCATCCATGATGGCAGGGTACCCTAGTGATTGCATTTCGCCTATGCTATTCATGTCACAAACGAGTCGGTTGTAACCAAAGCTTGATCCGCGTTCGACGGTGAGAATGTTATGGTTGTTAAAATGCTCGATCTTGTCTATCACATTTTTCATATCCCACGGCGCCATGAACTGCCCTTTTTTGACTTGTACTGTTTTCCCTGTTTGTGCTGCAGCAGCAATCAGGTCGGTTTGGCGTGCCAGTAGCGCTGGGATTTGTAGTATATCACACACTTCGGCAGTGGGTGCAGCTTGCTCGGGTAAGTGGATATCGGTAATCACAGGGACATTAAAATGGGCCTTAATTTCTGCGAGTAATTCGAGCCCGGCAGTAAGGCCTGGGCCACGATGGCTATCGATGCTGGTACGATTGGCTTTGTCAAACGATGCCTTGAAAATATATTGAATACCGAGCGTTTCACATATATCGCAAAGAGCTTGGGCGATTTCGAAGCAGATTGTCTTGCTTTCGATTACGCAAGGGCCTGCAATAAGTGTTAAAGGTTTACCTGGGCCGATATGAACTGATTGGCAAGGTGATGGTGGGGCAATGGTAATGGTTTTCATAAGTGCTCGATTATATTTAGGTTACATCTGGCAGTGAATAAGATGTAACTGGTTATTCTGCAGTAGTTTATCGCTGTACGAGGTGTGGTAAAGCGGCTGTTTTGGTGTCACTTGTGTCGTAAAGCAAACAGATTATTGTCATTGTTGCCTAATACGTCAAAACATATTGACCACAAAATAAATTTTGCGACCTAACGCTAATATCTAGCTTGCAAGCTTAAAAGCCGCCTTACGGGCTTTAAATAGCGTTGCTTAGTTTATGTGGATCTCTATAATAGTCCAATTCGATTAAATATCAATAGTGTTGATATCGTAATTGTATATTGGAAAAGGCGTGGAATACGCTGAAAGTGAAAGAAGTAGTCTCTAAATTTTATTAAGAGGAGCCATTTTAATATGGATATTGAATCAAGTGTACCTGAAGAAGTAAATGAAGCTGTCGTTGCTGTAAATAACTCAGACGCATATGTTGAGTTAGATGACACCGAAGATGATGCAGCTATTGAAGCATCTGCGCCAACGAATGATGCCCTAAATGTTTATGTTGCAAATGATGTCTTAGATGATCAGCAACTAGTGGCGCTTAAAAACGAAGTATGTTCTAGTGAATTTGCCCGTGAGCAATTCGAAAGGACTTTGGCGACGTTAGCTGATACTGCTTCAGGCAGTGCCGTATTAAAAGTGGCGCAAGGTTATTTTGCGTTAGGAAAATATGAAACTGCGTTATCGTGGTTTGAAAAAAGTGGTACCGTAAATGTAAGTAAAGGGCTTGCGCAGCAACGCGTTGGCGATTTCGATGGCGCAATTGCGACATTTGAATCGATAGGTCTTGATGCTTTTGATGCAGCGTTACGGGTTGTTGATGTATTACGTTCTGCGGGGCGAAATGAAGATGCTGCAGCCAAGCTCGAATCGGTCGCACGTGTAGGTGATATTCGTGCCGAATATCATTATCAAGCTGGTCATTTGCATGAGGTGAATGCTGCTCACGAAGAAGCGATGGATGCATTTGCTAAGGCGATTGAACTTGATGCGTCTCATGCTAAGGCACTGTTTTATTTAGCGTATTATACTGATCTTTATGGCAACGATGAAGAAGCGATAGATTTATATAAGAAGTGTATATCGTTAGGTAGCTTTGGTTATCTCAACGCTATGATGAACCTTGCGGTATTGTATGAAGATAGCGGTATTTTTAACAAAGCAATGATGATTATTCACCAGGCAAGTGAAGCGTATCCTAATAATGTGCGTGTTCGTTTGTATCGTAAAGATATAGAATCTAGTGTTAATATGATCTTTGATGAAGATCTGGAAGCACAAAATGAACAACAAAGTAAGATTATGGAAATTCCTATTACAGACTTTGAGTTGTCTGTACGTTCTCGTAACTGTCTTAAGCGTATGAATATCAGGACCATTGGTTGCTTAATGAATGTCACTGAACAAGAATTGCTTGCGTACAAAAACTTTGGCGAAACCAGTTTATTGGAGATCAAATATATTCTGGCACAAAAAGGTATGCGTATTGGCCAAATGCTGGAAGATCGTAGTAGTTCAATTCGTCGCATGAGTATGGATAGCGAGTCTGAAGTAGAAGACAATGAAGAATATCGTAAGAGTCTTTCTGAGCTCAATTTATCAATTCGCGCCCGTAAAGCGTTGCAGCGCATGAATCTAAACACTATTGGTGAGTTAGTAAAATGTACTGAAGCAGAATTATTGGGTTGTAAAAACTTTGGCATGATGAGTTTGACAGAAATAAAAGAAAAACTCACTGAACGTAATTTAGGCTTGCATAAGCTCGATGAGTAGGTGTTGCCTTTGGCTTGTCGCTGCGGTTTTAACATTATTAATGTGGACTTCAGTTAATGCGTTTGCACTTGCGTCGCCGCCCGATATCCGTATTGCGATATATCAGGGGCAGCGATTGCAAATTCAAGGCAGTAGTCAGTTCGTTTTGCGAGATGAAAATGATCGGTTAATTGGCAGTGCTTTTGCAAATAACAAATGTACCGTTTGTTTAAAAGATGGTAGATGGGAAGTCACCACGTTTGACGGCGTTGTTGTTGCTAATAACATTACCCATAGTAGGATAAAAGTAGTCGTATCGAAAGGTGCGGCATTGACGATAGGTAATCAAACAGCGTGTCGCTATCGTGGACACTTTGTATTGGTTAAAACTGAATCTGATCGTTTTGTAATGATCAACACGATTGGCGTTGAAAATTATTTGCAAGGTGTTGTGGGTGCAGAAATGCCTTCAACATGGCCATTGGCTGCACTGAAATCTCAAGCAATTGCGAGTCGAACATATTCATTGCATGAACTTTATCAAAAGCAGCATCACGATCTTTGGGATGTGTATAGTGATCAGAGAAGTCAAGTATATCGTCCGCTTGGAAATGTAAGTCGTGTAGCGAAATGTGTTTTATCGCGTGCAATTTCAGAAACCAAAGGCGTGGTACTGACTTGTGGCGAGAAACATAAAGAAAAGTTGTTCCCAGCATTTTACAGTGCTGCTTGTGGTGGTTTTACTCAGAGCGCTCATGAAGTATTTGGTCGAAGTTGGCCAGCGCTTAATGCAAAGCGGTGTTTATATTGTCAAAATAGCAATAGTGATGCATGGTTTTGGACAACGCAATTGATTGACAAACGCGAGGTTTCGCGTCTATTGTTTTTAAAGCATAAACAGCTGTTACCTTTGGGTGAAATTACGCAGGTTGCAGTAGCTAGGCAAAGTAAATATGGCCGTGTAGAGTCTTTATTATTAACTGGACGTAATGGTCGATGTGCTCGTATTCGGGCGATTGATTTTCGACTTGCGGTGAGTACTGCAAATGCACCGATTAAAAGCAGTTGGTATACGTTGATTGATGCTGGTAATGCTTGGCAGTTTGAAAATGGCCTTGGTTATGGCCATGGTGTAGGTTTGTGTCAGCATGGTGTTGGTGAAATGGCGCGTTTAGGTCATCACACTGAAGCTATATTGGATTATTATTATCCAGATGCGACATTGGTAAAAGCGTATTAAATAAATGTCGCCATGCAACACGACAGTTTTAGAGATTAATTATGTTTTCATTTAACGTAGAGAAAGAAGATGCTACTTCAAGTGCTCGCACAGGGGAATTAGTTACGCCACATGGTGTGGTTAAAACGCCAGTGTTTATGCCTGTGGGTACCCGAGGTTCTGTTAAAGGCATTTTACCGAATCAATTGAAAGAAATTGGTGCTCAGAAGATATTAGCAAATACATATCATTTGCTATTGAGACCTGGGCCAGATATTGTCGCAGAGTTAGGTGGTCTTCATGCCTTTATGGGATGGGATGGCCCAATTTTAACAGACTCTGGTGGTTTTCAGGTTTTTTCACTTAGTGAGTTAAATAAAATTACAGAAGATCAGGTAGAATTTGTATCTCATATTGATGGGCAAAAAAAATTATTAAGCCCGAAGATTGCGACTGAAGTACAGAATAAATTGGGCGCTGATATTATAATGGCGTTTGATGAATGTGTTGAGTTACCATGTGACCGCAAGGTTATGGAAGGTGCAGTTGATCGTACATTACGATGGGCAGAACTTTCACTCGAAGCGCATCAACGTACTGATCAATGGATGTTTGGTATTGTGCAAGGCGGCACTGACGATGCACTTAGACAGTATTGTAGTGAAGCATTGATTAAACTTGATTTTCCAGGTTATGCTATCGGCGGTTTAAGCGTTGGTGAAGGGCATGATTTATTGGTAAAGACAGCGTGTTATACGGCAAATTTGTTGCCCAAAGATAAGCCAAGGTATTTAATGGGCGTCGGTACACCGCGCGATATGATTGGTGCAATCGCAGGCGGTGTTGATATGTTTGACTGTGTGATGCCATCAAGAAACGGCCGTAATGGTTTTGCCTTTACGCAAGATGGTACTTTAAGGATGCGAAATGCGATTCACACGACAGATAAAAGGCCACTAGATGAAAAATGTGATTGTTATACATGTGAAAATTTTAGTCGCGGCTTTTTACGACATATGTTTTTAGTAGGTGAAATGGCAGGTCCGATATTGGTTTCGCTCCATAATTTGTCATTTTATCAATGGCTTATGGCGCAAACGCGCTTAGCGATTGAAGAGAATAGATTTGATGTTTGGGCGCAACGATGGGCCAATTATGATTTAGATAGAAAGCAGAATGATTCGTAAACTGTTGCGAATCGATATAAAGTAACAGATTTCAATAAAAATGAACATAAAGTGTTAAAATAACAGCAATTTATGAAAATTCGTTAAATGATAACGGAAGGAATTTCGATGAAAGAGTGGATGGCTATATTAGCGCAAGATACACCAGCAACAGCGGCGAAGCAAGTGCCAGTTACCGGTGAACAAAGTAATACAGAAATTGAAGCAACAGAAAACGGCACTTTGACCAGTGGCGTTGAAGATCCAATTGCAGGTGATCAAGCGCCACGGCAGGAGGTTAACCCGATTTGGATGTTTGCCTTGATGGGCTTGGTGTTTTACTTTTTGATGATACGTCCGAATCAAAAGAAGCAAAAAGCACAAAAAGAGATGCTTGGTGGCGTTAAAAAGCATGACAAGATTAAGACAATTGGCGGTATTTTTGGTACAGTCCTTGACGTAAAAGATGATTATGTCGTGCTTAAAATTGATGAAACAAATAATACAAAGATGCATATTGCACGTAGTGCCATAGGTACCGTGCTTGAAGATAACACTAAAAAATAGAATAGACGTTGACGTGTACGGCAGTGATTATTTTTTATAATTAACAGTACCGTTATTCATAATATAAACAATGTTCAGTAACACTTTGGCGCTAACGCCAACATAAGAAATAAAGGTTTAATAGTATGAGTACAAATTCGAGAATATTTTGGATAGTCGTTTTGGTTAGTTTGCTTGGCTGGGAATTATTTCCACCTTCAGAGAAGCTAAAACCTGGTATTGATCTCGCAGGTGGAACAAGCTTAATCTATCAGATTAACATGGAAGGGCTTACTGCTAGAGAAAAAGAAACTGTTGGCCCAAGTATGATCGCTATCTTAAGAAAGCGTGTTGATCCGACCAATAAAGCAAATATGGTTTGGCGTCTCCATGGTTTGGATCGCATTGAGATCCAAATGCCTCATCCTGCGGCAGATATTTTGGCTTGGCGTACTACATATTATGATCTTATTAAAGAGATTGAAGCTGAAAGTATTTCGACAAGGGTTGTGCAAAGTGCAATAAAACTTAATGGCAGCGCTCGCGATGTCGCATTTAAAGAAATTGCCAACGGCGATACTGCAGTGTCAGATTTATTAACCGCTTACAGCGATAGTGTTGAAGCACATAAAACATCGCAGGTGGCACTGGGTGAAGTATTAAATGAAATCGCTCAACTAAAGAAAAACTTATTGGGCGACGACATTAAATTGAGTAGTATTGAATCTGTCGATAGTTTGGCAAAACGTTATAATGATTTAGACGATCCTAATAAGAATAAAGAACTTGACCAGATTGTTGTGTCAGTAGAAGCAGGGAAAAAGGCAGACGCTAAAAAGTTTGTAAAAGCATACGTGATTAACCGTATGGATTTGACAGCCAAGCGTGCTGCGCGTGATGAGGCAAGTGAGCTCAAAAACAGAAGTTGGGATAACATCAGCGCTTTGAACATAAATCGTGATCGATTAATGTTACTGTTGCAAAGTAATGCCAAGAGCGCAAAACAATCCATTAATGAAATTAAGTTAGATCGCCCAGCGATTGCGAATTTACTTACCTCGGCAGATGAAGCATGGACTGCGTATAGCAAAGGGGCAAGTGCATTAGATGATCCTGAAGAATTAAAAAGTAAGTTGCAAGGATCAGGCGTCCTTGAATTTCGTATTATGGTGAGACCTCAGGATGCACGAGATGTTGATCGGTATCGTGCCAAGCTTCAAAAACATGGCCCTGGCGGTAGTGGGAAAAGCATTTGGGACAAAGAAGATTACCTTTGGGTAGCAGTAAAAGATGATGTGCGCGGCGACCTTGTATACGGAGAATTTGCCGGCGCCAGATATGCTTTGGGTTCAAATGTTAAGTCTGAAATTTTACTAAATGAAAAAGGTGATGGTTCTTGGAAATTAACACGCGCATCTGCCACAACAGATTCGTTACAAAAACCTGCGATATCATTTGATTTTAACGAAGCGGGTCGTATTAAGTTTTTGGCATTAACAAAAGCGAATTTGGAAAAGGCACTCGGTATTTTGCTTGATGGTATTCTTTATTCTGCGCCAAATTTAAATTCAGCTATTAATGGTAGCGGCTTAATCACGGGTAGTTTTACCTTTAGGGAAGCAACAGATTTAGCAGATACATTAAAGGCAGGTTCACTGCCAGCAAGGCTTAGTCGTCTTCCTATTAGTGAAAATACAGTTGGGCCTACAGTAGGTGCTAAAAACTTAAAGTCAGGTCTCAAGGCTGGGCAACTCGGTTTGGCATTGGTGTTGGTCTTTATGGCCGTCTACTACTTGGTGCCAGGTATCTTTGCTGCGATTGCATTAGCACTTAATATGGTGATCATTTTAGGGATAATGGCTTTTACCGAAGCAACGTTTACCTTGCCAGGTATTGCCGGTATGATCTTGACTATTGGTATGGCCGTTGATGCAAATGTATTGATTTTTGAGCGTATTCGAGAAGAACAGAAGCGTGGCTCATCATTACTTATGGCTGTTAAAAACGGTTACGACCGTGCGTTTACGACAATTTTAGATGCCAATATTACCACATTCATTCCAGCGTTTATTCTCTTTAAAATATCTTCAGAAGAAGTTAAAGGTTTTACCATTACTTTAATGATCGGTTTAGCGACCAGTATGTTCACATCATTATTTGTGACACGTACGCTGTTTGATTGGTGTATTAAAAAGAAGATCATTACCAGCACGGTAAACATGAATCAAATGATTCACGGTTGGAAAGTCAGTTGGATTGGATTACGACCTAAGTTTTGGATGTTATCATTGGTTTTGGTCGTTGGTAGTTGGTTTATATTTATTACGAAAATCAATAGTGGTGAATCGCTCTTTTCAACAGAGCTTACAGGTGGTACATCTGTCATCGTGAATTTAAATGGAAATGATGCAACACTTGATCGGCAAGCGATTCAAGAGAAACTGGCTGCCCAGGGGTTGCCAGCTAATGTGCAGCAGGTTGGTGGTAACGATAGCAACCAATTTGAAATCACAACAACTGTGACTAATTCACTTGATGCAAAAATAGAAATCGTTGAAGGATCGCAAACAGTTGATACTTTGTTGGCTATCGCGCAAGCGTCAGCAGATAAGCGTTTGCACGGCATGGTTATCAAAGCAACTGACAATGGTAATGTTTTTGAAATCCATACTGATCAAGTCAACATTAATAAGATTAATTCAGCGTTTTCAGATGTAAAGGCGCGTGTGATTAATGGTAGCGATGCGATCAACGAAGTTGTTGGCGATGCAATTCGTACGGCGCTTGCTGGCAATCTTAATACCCAGGAATCACTTTCTCCGCCAGTAGCAAATAGTATTAAAGCAACATTGATTGATGCATCGTTGATTCAGAAGAAAGATTATCTCACTGAAGCAATGGGTGACGTCTTGTTTGAAGTGCCATTTGGTGAAAATAAATTTGAGACTTTGGCAAATTTGAAAACACGTTTTTCAAATGCAAGAGATAAAAATGACCTTCAACCATATGGTACCAATACACAAACGTTATATAGTGGTAATAACTTTACTTCAGATGTAACGATTGCATTAGATAATATCGAAGTTGTCGTAACACCAACGGAGATGTTAGAAGATATTTCGGCGACGGAGGTAGCTTCGTTCATCAAAAATGAAAGCGAACGTATTGTTGAAATTTTAAAGATCAAGACATCATTACCACGTATGTCACAAATTGATCCTTCTGTAGGTGCTAAAAGCCAGCAGAGTGCGATTGTGGCGATTATTATTTCATTGGTCGGCATTATTTTATATGTATGGCTTAGATTTGGCACAATTCGATTTGGTTTAGCGGCGGTTGTTGCATTACTTCATGATGTAAGTATTGCATTGGGTATGGTTGCAGCATCAAGTTATCTTGCAGGCATACTAGGTATTCGGGATTTCAAAATTGATTTGCCAATGATCGCGGCGTTTTTGACTGTGATTGGTTATTCTTTAAATGATACGATCGTAGTGTTTGACCGTATTCGTGAAAACCGTGGTAAAGTGACTCGTAAACTTGGTGCTTCAACGATTAATATGAGTATCAATCAAACGGTATCTCGTACTGTACTTACTTCAGTAACAACGTTAATCGTATTGTCGATTATGTATGCCTTTGGTGGCGCAGGCTTACGTGGCTTTAATTATGTATTGATTGTAGGTGTCTTAATTGGTACTTATTCATCAGTGGCGATTGCCTCACCATTATTATTAGGTGTTACAGAAATCATCAAAGAAGATGAAGAAACTGAAGAGGAACTTGTTGGCCCATAAGGTAATCATTTATGGCGAACATAAAAAGTAAAGTAAATTTTATTCAGGTTGAATTGAACGGTGTTCAATTCAACCTGATTTTTTATCAGTTCCTACTATATTAATATTATAATGATAAATTTAGGTGTTCAGTGAATAAAGATAGTCAAATAGGGGTGGTTGTAGGCACGGTCATCGCCATAACATTGTTGGTATTTTTAACCAAACAATCACAAGAGCAAACGATTATGCCAATTAGGGACACATATCCTGCTGATGTATTACCCGAATCTGATCTAGGTAATGCAGCGGTGCGCACAGTGAATTCTAAAGCGGCAAGAGTAGGTGACAGTGAAGTGAATAAAGATAGCACGCCTGTTGTTTCAAAGAACGCCCAGGAATCGCGCACTGAAAAGGATCCAGAACCTGTTATTGTAAAGATTGAAAAGCCCAGAAAACGATACTACACCGTTGTCGCAGGGGATAATTTGTATATTATTTCGAATAGATATTATGGAAGTGGTCAATTTGTGAAACAAATATATCAAGCAAATAGAAAGCGCATGCGTTCGCCTGATCATTTGGCGCCTGGTATGAAGTTAAATATTCCCTACCCCAAGGAAATCTTGGGTCGAAATTAATTTACCTAAGCATAAATGATAGGTAATTGTCGTACTATTTTTTGGGGTGGAGCCACTTTTTTGTTTGAATGCATGATGGCATTATTTTCTTGCATCAAGTGATTTTGATGTAAAACATATGGGGCGTTTCGATATAGGTTCATCGTCGCGATCGTCGTGATAACACCTACAATAAATAAAATCACATATATTTCAAATTCATTGAGTATAGATATTTTCTTTTGATTCGGCCGTTTACCATGGTATTTTTTTAAAACACGCTGTTTTGGGTGTTTATAACGTTCAAGTCTTTCTATAGTCTGATCCATACCAATTACATCGGTGACTTTTGTTGTTAGGTTTTGCTTTGAATTAGCAAACAAGATATATTCTCAGAAAATCATAATTAATCGCCCTGTACAATGAAACAAACTACTTTTATCAGAAGTAAAGATTAACACGTATAATAATTACGTTGGTGAATGTCCGATATTATGTCAGTAATATTGTGTTGCGTCGGTGGTTAGATTATTCGAATGGTGAATTGTTCGTCTTGATATGTGATGATGTCGCCAGTAATGATCTTTTTTCTTTTTTGGGTTTCGACGGTGCCGTTAACTAATATTTGTTCATCAGCAATGATAGCCTTTGCTTCGCCACCACTTTCGGCAATACCAGAAAATTTTAAAAGTTTATGGAGCTCGATTGGTTCGTTTGTAACTTCTATTTCATTCATAATATATATCCTTAATGTTATATTTGTATAACTAATTTTTGGCGGCTTGTATTAGTGCATTATAAGTTGATGCAACTTGTGTTTGTAATGAAAATTGTTTGGCATGTGCGAGACAATTTTCTTGTACGGCTTGATTGTTGACGTCGTGTTGTATTGCGTCTACGATTGTATTGGTGATATCTTCAATGTTGTATGGGTCAAATAAACGGCCTGCATTACCAATCACTTCAGGTACGGCACTGATGTTGCTGCCGATCGCAGGTGTGCCACAAGCCATAGATTCAATAGGCGTGAAACCAAAACCTTCGTACAAACTTGGCAATATAGATAAAGATGCAAGTGTGTTAAGGGCTGGAAGATGTTCATCTGGCACATATCCAATGAAGTGAATGTTGTTTTCAAGACCACATTGTATTATCTGTTGGCGCAACGCTTTGCTTTCGGCATTTGGTTTTCCGGTAATAACCAAAGGGTAATTTTTCTGTATGGCAGTGGGTAGTTGTGCATATGCGGATATTAAACGTTCCAAATTTTTATGTTTTTTGTGCATGCCACAATAGAGTAAAAAAGTGGGCGTAAGTGTGTACCGATTGATAACGGTGTCGAGTACCGATTGGTCTTTGATGCACTGGAATTGACTGCCTATCCCGTGTGGAATAACGACAATTTTTTTGGGGTCTGTACCAATATGTTTTATCAAATCATTTTTAGTGCTCTCTGAAACAGTGAGAACCGTTGTTGCACGTTTTGTGTTGTAAGCCGTTATCGTTTTGAAATATCGTCGTTTAAGTGCTGAACAGTACCCATCGAGCACTAGCGGAAAAATGTCATGTATCGTTATTACTGATGGCGCGTGGGTAGCAAATATAGGCATATCAAAATGCAAATAGTAGTAGACATCAATATTGTCTTTGACAAAAAGAAATTCCATATGATGGGTTAATGAAAGTACATGACTACGAATTGACCGTAACGTGACGCGATCACTATGGTAGCGCATCACGTCGTTAATAATCGCATGTTGCAGGGGACACGTTTTGTTGTGGTAAATAACCCAGCGAGAGTCAGGGTCAACATTAATAAGGTTTGGTAATGTTTGACAAGTTGTTTTGCCCCCATGCGGTAATAAAGCAAAGCGTAAGTCATAGCCAATGGTTATAGGCATCGATTATGACCAGAGAGATGTATTGGTTTGCAGGGCTTTAGGTTTATTCAATATTTCAGCATACAAAATTCCTGAAGCTAAGGGAGATTTGTTTTTGAGCAATTTTAATAGAGCGTTTCTTTTTGGGTGCGCCACTTTTTTGGCATTTAATTCTCTTTTTAAAGCATGTTTGGCAACCGCTTTTTTTGCCATTTGATGATGCGCCATTTGTTGATGAGCAATTATTTTTGATTTTGCGTTATGGTGTACAGATGCATGTTGTGCCTTGCTCTTTTTTGCAGAAATGGTTACCGGTTTTTTGGGAGGTATAGCGCTGCTTTCTGCTTGGTTGTTGCGGTCAACTTGTAGTGATTGTTGATGTTGATGTTGCTTTGTACGTAACGATGCGCGTTGTTGCTCGTAGGCCGTCTGTTTTGCTAATGCGACGGCCCGATCTTGCGTAGACTCTTTGGTCTTTTGGCGGTCACCAAATATGCCCTTAGGTTTGGTTTCGTCTTCTATTGGTTCGGAAAGTGAAGGCATTTTTTCCGACGCATTCATTACCTGGTTCTCTGATGTCTGTTTATTAGCTTCTTTAAACTTTTCCGTTATCGACTTAATGCCATTAAAGATGGCAACTAAAACAACAATGATAATAAATATAAAATCTTGAAACTCAGCTAATATATAGTGCATGTTTTACCTCAATGGTGAAAAAAGAATCGATTTATACCGATCTATTTACCTTTTATGCGTCATCTTCTTCTTTGCCAAGCGAGTCTCTCATTTGGGTGTCTGATTGAATGTTTTTCATTTTATAGTAATCCATGATACCCATGTTACCTGAGCGAAATGCTTCAGACATAGCTAATGGTACTTCGGCTTCAGCAAGTGTTACTTTAGCGATGTTCTCTTGCACCAATGCCTTCATTTCTTGTTCACGGGCGCGTGCCATGGCGGCACGTCCTTCAGCCTCGGCTTGGCGTAGCTGTTTGTCTGCTTCAGCCCTTTCGGTTTCAAGGAGCGCACCTACGTTGGCGACGTCTCGAACCGAGGCAACAGATATATCTGCAATGTCAATGGAAACAATTTCATATGCAGTTTGCGCATCTAGGCCCGATGCAAGAACTGTTTTTGAGATACGGTCTGGGTTTTCCAAAACGTCTTTATATGTCGTAGAGGAACCAATAGCCGACACAATGCCTTGGCCGACGCGGGCGATGATGGTTTCTTCGGTTGCCCCACGCACCAGTTGCTGAATGTTTGAGCGCACCGTAACGCGAGCTTTAATTAAGAGTCGGATACCATCTTTTGCGACCGCATCAAGCATGGCAGGGCCATTGACTTGTGTTGGGCAATCAATGATTTTGGGTTTTACTGTTGTTTGTACAGCTTCTTTGATATCACGACCAGCGAGATCGATAGCGCGAGCGACATCTAAACTTAATGGAATTTGTGCACGATGGGCGCCGATCATGGCGACAACCACGGATTCGACGTCGCCGCCTGCAAAGTGATGTGCTTGCAGATCTGTAAAAGAAATAGGTAAGCCTGCTTTATGTGCCATAACCAAACCGCTAACACAATGAACGACATCTGCGGCGCTTTGTCTAACAAGGTAAACACTTTCGAGTTCTGCAGTAGGGAGATCATCAAGACCCGCTTTTAAAGCAGAGATACGTTCATTGACAATCAAGTGGGCCGGTACTTTTCGTAATTTCATACCAATGAGTTCAAGAAATCCAACATGTGCGCCGGAGACCATCGCTTGTACGTAGATTTTGATAAAAGACATAAACAAGAAAAAGCCTGTGAGTACAATAAGGCCACCAATGACCATGCCAATGATTTTGATCGGGAACGCTTGTAAAAGTAGTAGGTAATTATACATGAAAATCTCCTGTTTATGATTTAATTTGTTCTACAATAATATTGTTTCCTTCAACGGCTACAACTTTTAATATTGATTCGGCATCAATAAGTTGACACCGACTTGTGACAGTATAGCGATTGTCTGCAATGAGTGCAAAGCCTGATGGGCGTAAATTTGTCTGGGCTGTACCTGTTTGTCCTAAGAGGTGGTCGTAAGTTTCAGTGCAGATATGGTCTGTTGTGCCGAGTTCGCTATCAGATGCCTTGGGTGTGCCAAGAATAAGTAATTTACCGAAAGGTGATTTCGGGAGCCACTTAAAGCTGATTGAGATTACGGCAGGTAAAGCAAATATTAAAAAGACGAGCACGCCATAACCAGCATTGCTATCTTCTTTGAAAGCGATGACAAGCCCTGAAATAATAGCACTGGTAGCCAATAGGCCGATGATGCCGCCAGAAGGGAGCATGATTTCTAAAAAAACCAAAAATAAGCCGATGGCAATAAGAATAATAATTAATGGAACCATATTTCTGCCTTTCCAACAATAAACATTACATGTTTATTGTTTATTGGACTTCATTTTAACAATCACGCGGTAACCTTCAACGGAAATAACTTCGATAGGTTGATCGCTATCGATCATTTCGCTTTGACAGATGACATCAATGTTTTTGTCACAAATACGGGCTCGACCTGCAGGCCGCAAAGGCGTGATTGAAATGCCACAATCGCCGACTTGAATAGCAACGGTATCTACAATTTCGTGGGACGCATCAAGAGATATATCAGAATGGGTGACACCGGGTGTTTGTAAAATAATTTTATTGGCAAATGGTAGTGTACCGATGTAGCGGGTGATTAACGATGCCCCAACGATGAAACCGATGATGCCTAGTGCAGAGCCAAGTAATTGATCTTTAAAGATGGACCATTGCATGGCATCTGAGGGGAGCGGTATTTGTTCTGGCCCATTTTTAATCATCATGGCGCAATAAGCAGCCATGACAATGATGACGCCAGATATACCAAAAAGTCCAAAACCAGGTGTGACAAATATTTCTACTAATAATAATATTATACCAACGGTAAATAAAACAATTTCCCACCATTGCGCCATACCGATGGCAAATTTACTACCAAAAAGGACGGTAAATGCAATCACTGCAATCAAGCCAGGTAAACCCAACCCTGGAGAGTTAATTTCAGCATATACACCAAGCATGCCTATCATAAGTAAGACACCTGCGATAGCAGGTGAAGTAATCCAGCGTACCATTTCTTCAGACCAGTTTGTCTTAAGTCGCTCGATAGGACGAACGACTGCAATGTTGTCACGCGTTTCGATAAAAGAAAGTAGTCCTTCGATATCTTTGACGATGGCGCGACATAGATTGTATTTCAAGGCATCTTCGGCGTCTAGTGTGAGTAATGCTTCGTCTGAAACAATCACCGTTTTATTATCGATGTCATATAATGTTTCGTCTGTTGGTAAACTGTTTTCTTCAAAGTATTCAACTGATTTTGTTTCCAAATTTGTTACGGCAAACACTTTGTGACCGATGGTGACCATTGATTCGCATATTGCAATGGGGTAGTTATTTGCCTTAGCGGCATTGACAAAATAAATGCGTGTTGGGCTTTCAATTTTTTCACGTTCGACGCCTTTGAGTTCGCCCCCTGGGGTGATTGGTGCACAATCACCGATACTTGTTGCCGTCCGCATGATAATGTCTTCACATGCAACTGAAATAAGGGCCCCTGCTGAAATTGCCTTGGTAGGCACGTAAGCAATGGTATGTACGCGATCATTTAAATCGTGTATGAGGTATTCCCATATTTCGATAGCGGTTAAGAGTTCGCCGCCAAAGGTATCAATTTCAAATATAATAATTTCTGCGTCATTATTAATCGCAGATTCACACCGTCTTTTGATGGATTCGAGCAACCCTTTGTCAATCATTTCTTTGCACTCTATAACGGCCACTTTTTTGGTCGCTTTGGGAGAAAGGGTACTGTTATCGTTGTGATTATTTGTAACAGTTTTTTCTGGTGCAGCGATGACGTTATTGGTGCATATGTGCGTCATAGTGAGCAGCGATGCAACGCAAGTAAATAGAATATGAGATTTTAAAAATATTAAGTATGGTAAAGGGCGGCGGTGCGTCATTGCAAGGCATCCTGTCTGCTGGTAAATGTATAACGCCTGGTGTGAATGATGGTGCCTTATTCACGTGCGCGTCGTAACCATTGTAATGGTGTTATTCTAAATCATATATGTAAGTACCTGCAAGCGATAAATCGAAAACTGATGATGGATTTATACGATTGGTCACGATGGGTAATACAGAGATCAAAAACGGCAGGTTGGCATGCAGTTAATAAGTAAAAAACGAATGGTAACAGGTAGCTAGGGGGG
>Ga0255039_10000018_pt1 | contig 43036 bp, 36 predicted proteins | sample BC1_12_1_MG_FD_181713 | JGI IMG/M metagenome (GOLD analysis project Ga0255039, IMG submission 181713) | Seawater microbial communities from Strait of Georgia, British Columbia, Canada - BC1_12_1 | ecosystem: Environmental > Aquatic > Marine > Strait | place: Canada: British Columbia | collected... | reverse complement strand
TTACGACCGCTACGTGAAGTGATGGCTTAAATCCAAACGCGCTTCGCATGTAAGTGATTTACATAGAACAAAATACAAAAAAAATCAACACGGCGATATCGGTCTAGATATTATTCATTGTTATTGTTGTTTACACACAATCTCGTGCAAAAAAATCTCAAATTAACAACCAAACACTATAAAAACTAAATCAAAATGAAAATCAAACCCACGCAAGGTGGTTATTAAAAGCTAACTGTAACTTGGTGACTGTCACTAAATTTACTGTAACTTGGTGACTGTCACTAAATTTACTGTAACTTGGTGACTGTCACTATATTTACTATATTTATTGTTTGTATCGCTTGTGTATATGTTCAAACCGATTTGTTTGTTTTTTAAGTTTATTCTTTTGCAAGATGGCGAATATAATGCGTATCGTAGGGTGTAAAGCGGTTTATTATAGTGATAAACCAAAAAATCACGCTTAATAGCAAAGGATAGTATCATGAACAGACGCACTCAACTGAAAAAAGCCAACCCCTTAGCCTTAATAATCGTGGTGGCACTCGCCGCCACCGTGAGCGCTGGGTCGTTAACCCCGGCGATGGGCCCCTCCTCCACGATGAAAACCTTACAGCAAGTAGAACCGCGCAAGCCCATTCATAGTGACGATACACCGGTGTTACTCTCCCAGGCAGGCAGCTATTATCTCACCAGCAACCTTTATGCCCGCGCGATTAATCAGCCTCATATTATTGAAATCTTTGGTAATAACATCACGGTCGATTTAAATGGCTTTACCGTAGAGGGGTTATCGCAGGTCGGACAAGCAACAGATGGCATTTTTGCAACCGGAAATAATATTACCATTAAAAATGGCCTCGTCAGAAACTGTAGAGACAATGGTATTGAAGCCAGCGCGGGGACCAACCTTCATATTTATAATGTGCAGACAAACAACAATGAAAGTGGCGGCATCATTGCCGGTAGCGGCGCGATTATTAGAGATTGTATCGCGATGCATAACGGAACAGGCATTGCCGCCGAAAAAGATGGCGTCGTGATAGGGTGCGCTGCTTCATATAATTCGGCAACCGGGATTAACACCAGCCTGGGATGCGTGGTCAAAAATAATAGTGCAAATTATAATCTCAATGGCATTATTGCCAGAGGCGGCATCGTTAAAAATAATGTGGCGAATCGTAATGACACCCATGGGATTAAGGTTTATGAAAATGCCCACGTGATAGAAAACAACTGTAATTATAATGGAGAGAATTCAGAATTAGGTTGCGGTATAGTGGTTTCAGGCAGGTATGGTCGTATTGAAGCCAACACTGTAACCCGAAACGACATAGGCATTAAAGCCGATGGCAACGGGGTCACCGCAAACCTGATTGTCAAGAACCATGCCCAAAGCAATATCACAGACAACTATCAAATGGATATCGTACTAAATAAAGTGGGTACACTAGTAGCGCATCCTGTAGGCGCAGGCCCTTGGGACAACTTTGACTTTTAATCATACCAGTACGCATTCATATAATCACACTCACCATTAAAGGTTTTAAAATGAAATACTTCATCAATATAATCATCGTCTCGCTCACTTGTTTGTTTCTTTGTGCTGCAGCGCCCAAGCTCCAGGCAGAAAACATTGATCCCGATGACAACAACAGCCAGTTCGCATGGAGCGAAAACGGCGGTTGGATGAATTTGGAACCAGGCACCGGCGACGGCGTGATGGTGACAGCGACGGGGCTCACTGGCTGGATTTGGAGTGAAAACATCGGCTGGATATCACTTAGTTGTAGTAACACCAGTAGTTGTGGTGATGTGAATTATGGGGTGACTAATAACAACGACGGCACCCTCGGCGGTTACGGCTGGAGCGAAAACGCCGGCTGGATCAGCTTTGCCTGTAGTACGACCGGCAGCTGCGGTGATGTGAGTTATGGCGTCACCATCGATAGTGGTGGCAACTTTGGCGGCTACGCCTGGAGCGAGAATATCGGCTGGATCAGTTTCTCCTGCGAAAATACCGGCAGCTGTGGCGCTGTGGATTACGGCACTCAGGTATGCGTGGTGGATATAGATGATCTGCAGGCCTTTGCCGACCAGTGGCTTGGTAATGCAACCTCGATTGCGAACTTGAATGGCGATGACGGCGTGGACTTTGCAGACTACGCAGTATTGGCTTCCTGGTGGCAAAGCTACTGCCCGGGTAACTGGCCGCTGTAACAGGGCGTTTCAAATATTCTTTGCATATTTATAATGCAACGCTAACGAAGAACGTTTATTCGGTGGGTAGTCTACAGGAAATAGTGAATACCGGTTTATATTTAAATCAATATAAACGTGCCCCTCAGTTAATATCCGGCCACTACACCGTCATATACAGATCCCTTTATTTCAGAATAAATAGGCTTACAATCAGTATAACATCCATAACAAGAAATTAACACTATACTAAATAATATGCATCTCAAGTAAACCATGTCAAATCTCAAATACTAATTTAGTTGCTTAAACTTATTTTAACTTTAACTATCAATACCCAAACGGTAATTTGGTGACAGTCACAATAAAACAGTAAGCTAGCGAGTCTCACTATATTTGCGACTATATTTATCTTACTTCTTCAATATAACTTCTTTAATATAATTTTTTTCTGATACGCTAGAAATTGTTCGGCAGCCTTGAAATAGTACTTGGGGCATTTAGTATAACGCATGCAATTAAGGGAGAGTCACCGTGGTGCAGCCCCGATAAGGCCGCGACCCTTTAACCAATTTTTGCAGGCGTTAGGCCATTGTTTTGTTTCGGGGAGGTGTTGGGCCAAGCCTACACCGTGGGGACCATGTTGGTAGATATGTATTTCTGCAGGTACCCCAGCTTTACGTAGTGCCATATAGAAGGCCACGCTGTTTTCTGGCAACACGCCGGTATCTGCATCGGTATGAAATAAAAAGGTGGGTGGTGTTGCTTTGGTTACCTGCTTTTCTGCTGATAAACTGACGAGCATTTCTGGCGTTGCCGATTTTCCGAGCAAGTTTCGTTGCGACCCTTTATGGGTAAATGATTCGCCAAAGGCAATTACCGGATAACACAATATCATAAAATCTGGACGACTACTAAAAGTATCAATTGGGTCTTTCGCTTTAGGATCTCCCAGATCAAACTGAGTACCGCACGTTGCCGACAAATGCCCACCTGCAGAAAAGCCGATGATCCCTATTTGTTTTGGATTAATGTTTAAAGCGCTACTACGTGATCGCACTGTTCGCAGCGCACGTTGGGCATCTAGCAAAGGTATTGGATGTTGATACCCACCTTTTTTCATCCGATATTCAAGGACCACAGCGGTAACCCCAAATGAATTAAACCACTGGGCAATCTCAAGCCCCTCGTGCCCTATTGCCAAATGACCGTAGCCACCGCCAGGGCAAATAATGACCGCTGTTTTGGTATTCTCCGCAACAGATGGCACATACACTGTGATCGCAGGTTGATATGACTTTGAATTTTCTTTAGTGCCTGGGGCACCATCTGGCCAAAGCAATTCACGTTGCACCTCGTTGGCCATGACATTCGCCTGAGAAAATAAATGGATCATGCCCAAAGTCATCACCACCAAGCCTAATTGTAAGAGATCTAATTTAATCATCGGCCATTCCTTATATTCACACATTAATGATGCGGATATTGTTTTAGTAATTGTTCGGGACTATAAAACCCCTTAAAATCCAACCTTTTACACAAAGCGCGCACCAAAAATCATTTACCCACATGCTTAACGGTATAGGCATTGCGTAAAACCCAATATAGTGCTGCGCCAATAGGCAAGCCGCAAGTTAAAATAGTCGGTGCGTAATAACCGTAATCTAACTTCATGCCAAACAGATATACCACTGTCGGTAAATAAGTGATCTCTAAAGTCGTCCAATTAAGGGCGAAGCCACCGAATCCCACAACGATAAATATAAGCCACAAAAATCGATATTTAATATTAGATACCAAACAATGTAACGTCGTAAACAAAAGAAAGAACAATGTTATACCACAAAATACAATGTGCCGTTTATGTGTGCCATTTAAAGAAGCAAACGACACTGCGTGCGTAACAGCTTGCGAATCAGGCAATGCCATGAGATGGCAATCATAAATCGAGGTAGATGAGAAATCGACATCTTCTAAAATAACGACACTGATATCCATTGCAAAATATTGATCGGTGCCGTAAGTTAGTTCGTAATAAAAAGTGTATAGATTACGGTGCTCGCGATTACCTTTTTCGCCAAAGCGCTCTTTTGTAAAACGAGTAAGCACTTTTTTAGTATAGCCACCCCGTGGTAACAGCGCAGTTAATTCCTGAACACCCTGCGCATCAATACCGCCTGATGTTGGGTGACCTAGATGTGTTATAAATTGCGCAGGCGGACGCGTGTCAAGGAAATCAAAATAATGAAGTGCAATATCTTCTATCTCAATCGGTTTATGTTTGTTTAACCAAACATCATACCCCCCCATTGTGATTCTAAGAAATAAAAATGAAAATACGATAGATAGAATCGTAGGCACTACAATGGTGAAAAAAATGACACTTTTAATAATCACTTGCTGTTTATTCATCAGCAAAGTGTAAATATTCTTTGAGAAAAAGTCAAGAATCGTTCAAGAGAATCCCCTGCCCGCAACTTTCTACTAAATACCCAAAGAAAAAAAGAGGAGACTGGGCGACATCGCCTTAACTCGTTCCTGTTGCGGAAACCTACGGTTCCGGAGACATATTCTATTGACAAATTCATTTCATCATATAATATTCTCACCATAATGAATATACAATTAATAGTATTACTTGTTGCAACTTTACTCTATACGTACGTTAGATATGCGATATTCGGTAATATTAACCCTTTTGAAATGCCTGCCTATCTCTTGAACAAATCAATCGCACTGATGTCCGTTTTTTCATTGTGCATTGGCGCTGTTCATTACACTAAAAACAACTACACAGCGTTGCGATTTTGGGCAACCACTTCCTTATATTGTGCTTATATACATATCATACTGAGCTTAATCATTTTTTCAAAAGCAACCTATCCCCATTTTTTCGAACAAAATCTTTTAAACCTAACGGGCGTTACGCTTATCTTTTTCGGTACATTAGCTGCATATTGTTTTTGGTCTATCAACAATAAGCGATCCGCTTTTTTTCCACAAAAGCTGTTGCAATTACTGGCTGTTGTATTTGTTGGTATTCACCTCGTAATCATAGGCTCACAAAGTTGGTTTACGCCCGCCACTTGGCTAGGGGGATTGCCACCAATATCTTTGTTGAGTTTCGCTTTAACAACAATCACTTTTTTATGCTTTATTAAGGTTAACCAATAATCAATCACTTTTAAGCAAACACCACGATTCTCGTGCTTTTATCAACAATCTCAATAAGGCACTGCGCTATAACCGTTGTTTTTATAAAAAATATAGTTTTGTCTTTCCTGTAGCTTTAATCAACAATCTTATGCATAGACGTAAACATTCATAATGATAATAAATAATGGTATATAGTGATATAATCAAGTATTTACTCAACAGATGGAGATTGCCTATTTTGCATATCACTAAGTCTATTACTTAATAGTAATGGACGTAAACAAGGGTTTATCTTGCTAAATGCCGTATCTTTATTTAAAATGCGCATTAATTGATGATGATGTGGTGAGACATGTTAACTTGAGGGGGATAAAATTGCGATAATGGATATAGCAATAACATTGAAAATAGCTGCATAAAGGTACGGAGTGTAAGCCATGAATCAAAATGAAATAATGACCAAGATCGAAACAATCATAGATGAATCAAAGGTCGGCCTACTTGCCACAACAGACAAAAAAAATCGGCCCCGCGTCCGTTGGATGACACCTGCTATTTTGCCGCAACGTGGCGGTTCAATATATGCTTTTAGTAACGCCAACGCAATGAAGATACAAGATATTATGCATCAAGGTGAAGTGAAGTGGCTGGTCCAAACGCACGACTTAGAAGAGATCGTATCAGCCCGAGGCATTACACATGTAACCACTTGCCCTTCGATCAAGAATGAAGTGATGGACTTACTGGTGCCACACTTAACAAAATTGTGGACTTTAGATTTAAGCCACACCGAAACTGTTGTCCTTGAAACGGTTATTACAGAAGCAACATACACCAGGGCAAAAGATAATTATGAAATAACTGTCGTTTTTCAGTAATTAAATAAAACGCACATGCCCCTTACAACAGTAAACGACATGATGCGATACACATATAGAAGCAACATTGTAAATCGTTAATAATTAAAAAAGAAATCAAACATGAGTCCAACAACTGATACAATAAATGAACCAAAAAAGGCAAAAAACGTGTCTAAAGCAAAATCAAAAGCAAAAAAAACGTATTCAAAAGCATTTTTACTAAAACTTCTTGAAGACATGATCTATGTACGCCGCGTTGAAGAAAAAGCGGGTCAACAATATGGTCTCCGTAAAATCGGTGGCTTTTGCCACTTATATATCGGGCAAGAAGCAATCACAGCTGGCGCATTCGCTGCAACCAACCGTGAAACAGATTACATGTATACCACTTATCGCGATCACGCCCACGCCCTACTATCAGGCATGGACGCTGGCGTGATGATGGCAGAGCTATTTGGCAAAGTCACCGGCTGCTCAAAAGGCAAAGGCGGATCAATGCATTTAATGGATGTGGATAAAAAATTCATGGGTGGCCACGGTATCGTTGGCGCGCATATTCCATTAGCGACAGGCACAGCGTTTAGAATCGCATACAAAAAAGAAAAAGGCGTCGTACTGGTATTCTTTGGTGATGGCGCAATTCACAACGGCAACTTCCACGAAGCAGTCAACTTAGCTGCCATTTGGAACTTACCTATCGTTTATATCTGCGAAAATAACCAATACGGCATGGGCACCGACTTTCGCCGTGTCTCAAGCGTTGAAAACCTCACAGACAAAGCAAAAAGCTATGGCATACCAGGCAAACAAGTTAATGGCATGTGCCCTGTATCTGTATATGAAGATGTCAAAGAAGCTGTTGACTACGCACAAGATAACCAAGCACCTACATTTTTAGAAATCAAAACATATCGTTACGTTGGCCATTCGATGAGTGACCCTGCAACATACCGTAGCAAAGAAGAAGTTGCAGAACATAAAGAAAGTGACCCAATTGTGATCTTAAAAAACAATATGATCAAAGAGGGCATGATTTCTGAAGCAGATTACAAAGCGATCGACCAAAAATGGAAAGACGTTGCTACTGAAGCAGTTAAATTTGCCCAAGAAAGCCCTGACCCTGAAATTGATGAACTATACGATGATGTACTCGAAGATTAATACGTCAGTAACCGATATCGTTCAATTACAAAAACAAAACAAAACGGCGACTGTCAAGTAAATAGACAAACACGCCACTGGTGACACCAGAGACATTAAAGTACAAAGGAAAAACAATGGCTGTAATTCAATACCGCGAGGCACTCAACCAGGCGATTGATGAAGAAATGCATCGTGACGAAGATGTACTCATTATGGGTGAAGAAGTCGCTCAGTACAATGGTGCATATAAAGTAACCCGTGGCATCTTAGACAAATACGGTGCCCAACGTGTTCTAGACACCCCCATCACCGAATGCGGATTCACAGGCGTCGGTATTGGTGCAGCGATGAGTGGCTTACGCCCTATCGTTGAATGGATGACATACAACTTCGCGTTCCAGGCAATCGACCAGGTGATTAATAACGCTGCAAAATTACGTTATATGACTGGTGGCCAAGTACAAATGCCAATCGTATTTCGTGGCCCAAATGGCGCCGCTGGCCGTTTGGCAGCGCAACATTCACATGCTTGCGGTACATACTATGCGCATGTACCTGGTTTAATCGTTGTCGCGCCTTATACCGCATACGATGCAAAAGGCTTGTTAAAATCTGCCATCCGCAGCAACGATCCTGTTTGCCTCTTAGAAGGTGAAATTCTTTATGGTGATAAAGGTGAAGTACCAGAGGAAGAATATCTAGTACCATTGGGCAAAGCAAATGTAACGCGTGAAGGAGACGATGTAACCTTAGTGAGCTACGGTTGCACATTGGCATGTGTATACGAAGCGGCTGACAAACTCACCGAACAAGGTATCAGTGTTGAAGTTGTTGACTTACGCACTATTCGCCCTATCGACGAAGAAACAGTATATAGTTCAGTCAATAAAACCAACCGTTGTGTAGTCATTGATGAATCATGGGAACATTGTTCGGTTGGTTCTTCTGTTGCATATATGATTTCACGCAACTGCTTCGATTCTCTTGACGCACAAGTTGAACTTGTATCTGGCTTAGATGTACCTATGCCATACAACTCGCGTCTGGAACAGGCTGTTAAGCCTTCTGCTCAACGCGTGATTGATGCCGTAAATACTGTACTTTACAACGACTAAACAACCAAACATCAACGCGACGCTATTGATGCAAATAAAATATTAAAAGGATAAATACAATGGCTGAAAAGCTTCCCATGCTTGCTCTCTCTCCCACAATGGAACAAGGGATCATCGTAAAATGGACAAAAAATGAAGGCGATAACGTAAACGAAGGTGATGTACTTTGCGAAGTAGAAACTGACAAAGCTGTCATGGAATATTCTACCACACTAGATGGGACATTACTCAAAATTATCAAACCAGAAGGTGACGGCGCTTCTGTCGGCGAAACCATCGCAATTATCGGCGAGAGCGGTGAAGATATAGCATCACTAATCGCTGAAACACAAAGCGAAGGCGAAGCCGTTTCCGCAGCACCTGCTACAGCGTCTGAGCCTACTACTGCTACAACTGCAGCCCCCGCCGCTGTTGCGACGCCACCTGCCGCGCCAACAGGCAAAGTTAAATCGAGTCCAATGGCACGAAAACTCGCTAAGAAGAATAACATTGATATTACCCGCGTCAGCGGAACAGGCCCTAACGGCCGTATTGTTGTTGCAGACATTGAAGCTGCTGTGAATCAAGGCATTCAAAGCATTGCATCTGCCCCTGGACAAACACTCTCTGCCCCCGAGCTTGACGAAGTGGTCATACCTGTTTCTATGCAACGCAAAGTAATTGCAGAACGCCTGGCTGAATCCAAATATAGCTCACCCCACTTCTACTTAAAAATCACATCAGCCGTCGATAAAATTATCGCAGCAAGGCATGACCTAAATAAGGCACAAGGTCATAAAATATCATTCAACGCCTTCATGATGAAGTTTGTCGCACAATGCCTCAAACGTCATCCAATGATCAATGCGTCATGGATGGAAGCAAGTATCGTACAGCATGGTCGTATCGACATCGGCCTGGCTGTTGCCCTTGAAGATGGTCTTATTACCCCGATCGTTCGTAACTGCGAATCAAAAGGTATCTTACAGATTGACTCAGAACTAAAAGCGCTTATCAAAAAAGCTTTTGACAAAAAACTGCAACCACAAGATTACTTAAACTCAACATTCTGCATTAGTAACTTGGGTTCATTTGGCATTGATGATTTCACAGCGATTATCAACCCTCCGAACGCTGCGATTTTAGCGATCGGTAAAGTTACAAAAACACCCGTCGTTGGCCCTAATGATGAAATTGACATCCAATCACTGATGAAGATGACACTCTCATGTGACCACCGCGTTATCGATGGCGCCCAAGGCGCAAATTTCATGAACGACCTCAAAAACTGCCTAGAGTTCCCAGTACAATCACTACTGTAATCACTTTACATTAGTTAAACAAATTTCCCATAAGGGGAAAAGGGATCTAGCGGGCAGTTTTAATTTAATGGCGCTAACCGCCAACAAAGCACGCTATCCCTTCTGGCGTAAAATAGGATACCGTTTACGTGTTAAGGAAGATGCCTAGTTCGGCGAGCCTACTTAAGAGCGTACAACGGTCTTGGGGGTGATAAGCAATATCTGTTTCGGAAATCAACTCAACCTGACTTCCGCCAATATGGGAAATCTTAAGTGCGGTATCTTTATCTGGACAGCGGATTAATTGCACATTTTCAATATCAACAAAACGGCAAGCATTAATCCATCCGGTGATTTCGCGTACTACATTTCCAGGCAACTCTCTTGATGAAATCTCCGCTAAATTCTCTAACATCGTTTCACAACTCATACCATTTTTTGCGCCATGCATCACAGATTCTTTGGAAATCTTAAACATCGCGCCGGTAGAGTGTCCAATGCGCTCACAAAAACCATACACCTTTGCCTGCGCCTGCATTGAAGGACTTAAAAAGACAAGCTCAAAGTTCGGTTGCACAATCACATTTGGCGCTGAATTATCTTCGAACACAAATTGCGTCGCTAATTTTAAAACATAACGACCACTTGACGTTATCGTAAAACAAAATTCGCCTTGGTGATCTAAAGAGAGAACTGCGAAACCAAAAGGTACCATGCGATAAAGCAATATTTCTGTTAGTAATACATTCCACCGCTCACTTGTTTCACGTTCATTGGGTACAGAATAAGAAACAAATCGCGCCTTACGACTAAGCGCAGTAGTTAATGGATTCGTTTTTTGACTATGGTAACGAACAAAATTACCTAATGCATAACTTTCTCCCTCTAAACATTCTCCAAACATGGTTTGCAATGCCGTAAAAATAGTAGTTCGAGACAACCCACAATAGTGATAAATTGCTGTATCACAAATTAACCCATACACACTTTTGCTGTTATCTTCGTCGTAAAAAGTATCAAACGGGTCATCATGACGCGCCATAAAATAACTGACCACAACATCAAACTGCTCACGACTAGAATGTGTAAGCCAACTCGCCCCTAAAGGGGTAATTTCCAGTCGTAAATCTTTACCAGCCTCACCTACTAACGACGCAAAACCAAGATCATCAAGTAAATGCGCTGCGCTTGATGCACGTGCTTCTAAGTCAATGCCATACTTTACATCAATGGCTTTAGGTAATGGTGTCAGTTGTTGAGCGATCTCTTTTTGATGTTTTGCAAAAATCGCAAAGTCATTACCTTTTATTCTTGCAGGTTTATTCTGTATAAACATCAACAACACTGCCATGTCACAGGTCGCATAAGAAAAAGTATCGAGCTTCTGTTTTACCTCTACAGGTTGAATAAATGCTTCTGAAACAACCACTTCTTTGGCGAACGATGGCCAAACACCTGCTACAGGAAATAAATCTTCATCTAGTACACAATAAAACAGTAGATATCTAAGGCTGAATTTTAAACCATCAGTGAGCAATGCCGCTGGTAATTTAGAAAAATGACTGCGAAGCGCATTGACTTCAACGGTGCCGACACCATTCATAAATGCCTTAATCATCACTTGCGACGCCAACATACACTCCCAATTGAGCGCCGCGAGCTGATCGACACATTCACTACCGCTGCGTTGTTGACACCATGCGTGGGCTGTTTCTTGCGAGTCACACCCTAAAAAGGTTTTTACCCATGCCGTAGAAGTCACTTGCCCTGCTATTTCAGAATCAATCGCTATGCTTTCCTGACATAAGCCACGACGCATTTCAGCGGTAAAATTATTATTCAAATACCCTTCTAACGCATGATATGGATCGTCATCACCTGCAAATATTGGCGTGCCGTTCATTGCATGAATCATCGTACGAAACAACGCCAAATCAGGATTAAACTTAATCATACCTCCAACACTGTCTATACAAAAACCTGCTTCCACTAAAGCCCTGTCTGCTTCATGGAAGTCATCACTATGCTTAACCGTTTCACTTTTACTGTTGGAAAGATAACGAAACCGTTGCCTAAACGTCAACGCATGCCACCTCGGCAAGGTATCTAAAAAATCATCCCAATTTAATTCATAAAACATTTTCACAGTGTAAACGCCTCAACATCATCGATATCACAAATATCATAACTATATCCTTGTTCACACAAAAAAAGCTGTCGCTTTAGTGCAAACTCCTGTTCGACGGTATCAGCAGTAACTAAGGTATAAAAATGTGCCTGATTTTCATCTGGTTTAGGTCGTAAAATTCGCCCCAGTCGCTGTGCCTCTTCCTGCCTGGAACCATATGTGCCAGATATCTGAATTGCAACAGAAGCATCAGGCAAATCAACGGCAAAGTTTGCTACTTTTGAAACAGCCAACTGTTTTAATTCACCGCTACGAAATTTGGCAAATAATTTTTCTCGCGTTGCTTGTCCCGTAGCACCTGTCATCGCAGGGATACCAAGTGTTTTTGCAATAGCATTTACTTGATCAACATACATACCAATAACTAATACTGAATCTTCAGCATGTTTATCGATAATTTTTTTGGCAATTTTGGCTTTATACCTGTTCTCTGAAGCAAGGCGAAACTTTTGACGTTTTTCTGCCACCGCATATGGCAACTTATCTTCTTCTGGCATCGGTAGTCTAAATTCACTACATGTTGCCGTTGCAATCCAACCTTGCTTTTCAAGAACTTTCCAAGGGACATCTGCCTTCTTAGGGCCAATCAACGCAAAGACATCTTCTTCTAAATGATCTTCACGTACTAATGTGGCAGTAAGCCCTAGTCGACGTCTTGCTTGAATCGTACTGGTTACCTGAAAAACCGGTGCAGGTAGTAAATGCACTTCATCATAAATAATTAATCCCCAATTGCGCTCATCAAAAACTTTGAGATGTTTAAAATCGGCATCTTTATTTTTACGCCATGTCATAATATTATACGTAGCGATCGTAACAGGCAGTACTTCTTTATGCTCGCTGGTATACCGCCCTACCTGTTCTTCGGTAAGTGTTGTTTTGTCTAAGATTTCACGTTGCCACTGCCTGCAAGAGGTCACACCTGTCGTCAAAACAAGGGTTGATGTTTGCAATGCATTAATTGCTGAAATACCAACAATCGTTTTTCCTGCTCCACATGGCAATACGATAACACCAGAACCGCCCCGCGTAGAACCGTTCGCATAAAAACAATCTACTGCATCTTTTTGATATTCACGGATTTTAAATGCTGCATCACCTAATGTTTTTTCCCGCATCGAAAACGGTAAAGGATCACCCACAACATAACCAGCCAAATCTTCTGCTGGAAAACCAATTTTAATTAAAATCTGCTTTAATTTTCCACGATGCTTTGCTTCAATACGAAAAGCAACCTCTGAAATAGGGTCCGACAAAAAGGGTGATGAATGTTTATTATGAAGCATTTCTTGAGCAAGCACAACATCATCTGCCACCAATATCAATTGGTCCTCTTCTTTATGTAATTTCAAACGACCATAACGGGAAGCATAGTCAAATACTTCGTGGTTTACATGATGTGGCACTTCATATTTAGCAAATTGCGCCAAAACTGCCGTAATTTCATCTGGGGTCATCCCTGTGGCGCACGCATTCCAAATCGACAAAGGTGTTATGCGATATGTATGAATATGCTCAGGCGATTTCACCAACTCTGCAAATCGTACCAATTCATCGCGACCTGCCCCGTAGTGTGGCGAATCAACTTCAACCAAAACAGTGTGATCACCTTGAACAATAAAAGGGTTCTCAGCATTATATTGTGTCATCTATGTAATACCCAAGTTGATACCTGCCCTAAATATCGTCACCAATAAGCACACAGGTAGTTATGTTATAAAAAAATATAAACCAATCCATCATCATAAGAAAAAAGTAATTTATTTCAAGAAGTCATTGGTAATATCTAGCCACTTTACCCCTGAAAAATAGATATTTATCTCAACATTAACAATCCCACGCATTCGCCATAAAGACCCGCCCCACTTAAGCAGACTAAAATGGCCGCAAAAAATCACTATATCTGTCGTTACAGATTGCCTATTATGAATGCCCTGAAGAGAATCACGATGAGCACTTAATATGATGATTCTTATTTAAATACGTTAAATGATGGTTTTTGGCTTCCAACGAGAAGTAATTCTGCATAGATAATTTGATACGCCTGATCTGTACTATCACGCCTAAAATCAAGCTGCCAAACCAAGGTGCTTATTGGATACGCAACATATTTGTTATCTTTATCAAATTGCACCAATATCGCCACTTTGACGCTACCGGAAAGCGCCGAAACATCGGCTGTTTCAATCCCTTTGACATAAATACTATCGACAAAAGGCTTCCTAAGCACATCATCAACCATAATGCCAAGTTTTGCTTTATCAACAACTTGTTGAATTTGAAAATCATCATGAAAATACGACATCACCACACCACCTTTACCTGCTTCGAACGCATTCATGACATTTTTGGTCGTATGCTTTAACATTTCTCCATCAGTGACGATCAATATCGAAACGGACACCCAAACCAAAGTTACCACCAAACCACCCCATAAATACCGTATTTGAAATGTATAAGGCTTAATCAACCACCATAAAACGATCAAAGATTCAATAAAAAGCCCCCAATAACAGCCATTCAAGGGACTTTCACTAATATCAAACATTGAGGTTCTCCTGAAATATTGTGTAACAAATGGCAATAGGCAAAGATATTTAAACCACTAACTGAATACGGTCAGTAAAACAGTCTTGCATAAAAGAGAAACATCTTTCTCTGTTTAAAAATATTATAGCTTCTAATATAAAGCAAAGAGATATCTTTTTTCTAAATAATGAAAAAAGACCGATAATGACGATATTTAAATACCATAATCGCCGATTATCGCCCTTAGTTTGCTTGAACTTTAGTAAGGGTTGTTATAAAATAAAGTTCGCAAAATATATAATACAATACATTTAGACGGTTTATCAAGGATGATAACAATACCTAAAATTGATGTAGTCGAAACACCCTACGTCGCTAATATGCGCGCATTATGCAAAGTCAACCCTGCCTTTGCCGCTAAGCTTGATCATATTCAATGCAAAGATTTTATCGAAACAACCCCAACCCGCAATGGCACCCTCACTTGCCAACTTACCGGCGAAAACGGAAAACCGGTCTTTGTTCACAGTAAATATAACCCAGAACAAGAAGCGGCCAAGTGGGCGCAAAAGGTCAAAGCAGAAGCCGAAAAACAAGAAGACATAGAAAGCGGCTATATGCCAATGTGTTTTTTCGTAAATGGCTTCGGGCTTGGTTATCATGTCAAAGCGCTATATGATAATCTTTACGGTGACGCATTCATTGTCGTGAGCGAACCAAATCTCGTTATGCTACGAACTGCGTTTGAACATTTTGATTTTTCCGAATTAATCACAAATGATCACCTACTCTTTGTAACTGAAACAAATCGATCTGAAATATTTAAGCAATTAGAGTCACATGGCACTTCAATGATGATCGGTATGGTTTTCACCCACGCCTTACAAGCGATTGAAAATGAGTTTCATTCACAAGTCAGAACTTACATTACTGAATACATCTCATTTATACGCGCCAATTTATGGACACTTTTGGGGTGCAGTGATCAAACATGCAAAAATATTTTACACAACTTGCCTACATATACTTCAACCCCTTCTACGGAAATATTTAAGAATAAATTCAAAGGCAAACCAGCCTTATGCGTAGCTGCTGGCCCATCGCTTAGAAAAAACATGGCGCTACTTCAAAAAATACGTAAACATGTCATAGTGATTGCTGTACAAACAGTCCTTAAACCATTGCTTGCCGCTGGCATAGAACCAGATTTTGTTACAAGCCTAGACTATTCACATATCTGCAAACGATTTTTTGAAGATGTCGGCAAACTCCCTAACACCTGTTTAATTGCAGAACCCAAGGCGCACTGGGACGTCATTGATTGCTATAGAGACATTGGCCCTATTGCCATTTTAGGCAATGACTTTGCTGACAAGCTACTTTCTCCCGAGACACCCAATCACGATTATATCGTCGCAGGGTCAACCGTTGCCCATTTGTCATTTTATTTCGCGCAGTATATCGGCGCAGACCCCATTATTTTTATAGGACAAGACCTCGGTTTTACAGATAACGTTTATTATGCACCAGGTAATGTCCTTCATGATATCTGGGCACCGGAAATGAACCGTTTTTCTACGATCGAAATGAAAGAGTGGGAACGCATCCTCAGGCAAGGCGGTTCACTTAGAAAAGCGACCGACACCCGCGGTAACCCAATATACACAGATGAAGAAATGTTTACCTACCTACAGCAGTTTGAACGTGATTTTGCTAAAAGTAAAGGTAATACCATCATAGATGCCTCAGACGGTGGCGTATACAAACAAAATACAATACCAATGACGCTAGAAGATGCTGCAGATAAATATTGCCAAGCGCAATTAGATGATACTGGCCTTAATCTACTAGGCAACATTGAATGGTTTTCAGAATCAAACCAGATCAGTTCAAAAAAATTACTAAAAAAACGTATCACAGAAGCCAAAGAATTTAAAAAAATATGCGAAGATACCTCTAAGCTTGTCAAGAACATGTTAAACTTACTTGATGATCAACCAAAACTAAATAGTGAAATGCAAAAACTTGACGAGTTACGCACGATGGTTAAGACACGCGTAGGCATATATACTTTAATTAATACCCTTGGACAAACTGGAGAATATGGTCGTTTTCGCTCAGACCGTGCAATAGAAGCAGGTAATAAACAAGGTAAAGACAAACAAAAAATGCAGTTAATGCGCGACATTAAATACATGTCTGAGCTCATCAACAACAGCGACCGCTTTCTTGAATTATTAAACGAAGGTATTGTTCGATTTGACGAAGAAATTAGTCTTCAAAAGAATTTGTCAAAAATATCGGCATAACTAGAAAGACCATTTATCACAAATGCCCATTAATGAAGAAATAAATAACGGCGCGATTATATACGCCGACTTAAACCAAGGCACACTTGGTAATCGATCTCGCCTAGCAACACCATTAGGTGGCGTTGCGATACTAACACGTACCGTTAAACAAATACAAAAAGCAAAACACCTCAATCAAATTTTGGTTTTCTGCCCTGCAGATCAAATGTCCGAAATAGAAACACTTCTTTCTGGTACTACCGCAAAAATTCATGGTTTATCTGCCCCATCACCAACTAGCAATGTTATCAGTAAACGAAAATGGGCACTCAACTCATGGCGTGGCGGCATAACCGACGCATTGGTCTTTGATGAATTGAAACATAACGGTGAAATTCTAGAAATCGCTAAGGCTTCATCTGTATACTTTGCAGTATCAGTCGCACCAGAAGCTAGTTTTATAGAACCAACCATTATCGATGGCGTTATTGAACAATTTCACAACAATATGGATCTATTTAAATTTTCGTTTGCCCATGCCGCACCAGGCCTTACCTGTTGCGGCTACCGCCTTGACCTATTACATTCATTAATAAGTCACGAAACAGGTATTGGGCAAATACTATCATACGACCCAGATATTCCACAACAAGATTTCATTAATCGCGATTGCGTTTATACGACACCGATTGAATGGTGTACACCTCAAATGAGATTCATCCCAGATACCCAAAGGCATTTTAATGCTTTTGAAACACTTTTTGAAGCGCAGCCTTCTTTGGCACAAACGTGCTCGACCGATGATTTACTCGAACACCTTTTACCGTTACATCAATCACTCAACACATTTCCACATGAAATTGAAATTGAAATCAATACCGACCCGACGCTGCGCATAGATGGGTATCCTCATGGAAACATCGCCAATCACCGACCAGAAATGTCCCTCGATTTATTTCAATCAATTATTGACCAATGCAAAGCACACGATGATATCTGTATCACCTTGGGTGGATTTGGCGAACCATTAAACCACCGATCACTCATTGAAATGATCCACTATGCACACGACAATGGCATTTTTGGGATCAATATCGAAACCGACGGTTTAGCACTTCACGGTGAACTTGCCGATGCTTTATGTAGTGCCCCTGTTGACACAATATCTGTACATCTTGATGCAATCTCTGCCACAACATTCCACGAACTAAAACATCAAGATTATTTTGATCGCATCACAAAACAAATCGATGATTTTATAGAAAAACGTAATGCAACCAATGGCCCTATAATCATACCATTTTTTACAAAATCAATACAAACGCTCAAAGAAATGGAGGCGTTCCATCTCCATTGGATCAAGAAAACCGGCACCGTCGTCATCGACGGATATAATAGTTTTTGCGACCAAATCACTGATCATGCCGTTATGGATATGTCGCCCCCAAATAGACGACAATGCCGCAGGCTTGACAAAACCATGGTCATTTATGCAAACGGCGACGTACCCATTTGCAGCCAAGATTATAAAGGCAATCACATTGCTGGCAATGTGACAGAAACAACACTCAGCGACATTTGGCACAATGACATATTTTCAAACTTGCGCACTGCACACATTAATGGACAATTTTCGGTTAATCCATTATGTTCACAATGTAAAGAATGGCATAGGTAATCAACAATGAAAAAATCTTTAAATATCATGGGTTTCATCCCTGCCCGAAAAGGTAGCAAAGGTGTCCCTCGTAAAAACGTAAGAGATCTACTAGGCAAACCAGTCATTAGTTATACCATCGAGGCGGCACTTGCATCTAACTTACTAGATCATATTGTAGTCTCTACAGATGACCCTTACGCAATGGACATTAGTAAACAATATGATGTCACCCTAATTGAACGTCCAAATACGTTGGCTACATGTGAAGCACGTATTGACGATGCGATGCGCCACTGCTGTAATGAAGTGGAAAAAATACACCAATATACCCCAGACATTATTGTGTTATTATATGCCAATATTCCAGTTCGGGCGTTTCAAATCATCGACAACACCATTCAGAAACTGATCGATACCGAGGCTGATTCTGTGCAAACAATGTCACCTATCGGTAAATTTCATCCCTACTGGCTCTACAACCTTGAAGGCGATAAAGCATCTGTATATATCGAAAATAACAGCTATCGGCGTCAAGAGCTCCCCCCTGTATATGCTATCGATGGTGCCGTTGCAGCTGTAACGAAAAGCAGCTTATTTGCCGATAATAATGGTGAAGATCCTCACGCATTTTGGGGCACCGACAGACGTGGATTGCAACAAGAAGCACACGAAACAGTTGACATAGACTCATTAAGAGATTTTTTGCTGGCAGAAGCCACTTTACGTGAAATTGCCCTAAACACCCAAAGCGCTGATACAACAACAGTAACAATATAAGGAATACCTTAACCAATGATTCAACACAACCATGAACAACAAAAGCAACGTAAAAAAGTTGATATTTTACTCATTTTCCCCCCGCTGCGGACTTGGGATAGACCTAGAAATTTCCCATGCGGCCTCGGCCTCATCGCCAGCATCCTTAGGGAAGCAGGATACGCAGTAGGCGTCATCGACGTCAACGGTTTGCGATGGGATAATCAACAAGTTATTGACGAAATCAAAACGTATGATACAAAAGTAATCGGTATCGGTGGCATGATTTCAACCTATCGATGGGTAAAAACAATGACACACCTCATTGGGAAAACAATGCCCCAAGACGTTAAAATAATATTGGGTGGATCAGTTGGCACTTCCATTATTCAGACCGCTTTTGATAAATTAAAAATTGACGTCATGACAATTGCAGAAGCTGACGAAACAATTTTACAATTATTACCAGCGATGCTAGAGAACAAGCCACTAAAAGATATTCGCGGCATCGCCTACTTAGATGAAAATGGCCGTCTTGTAAAAACACCAGCGAGACCACAAATAGAAGATCTCGACACACTGCCTTATCCGGCATGGGATTTATTCCCCATGAAAACTTATTTAGAAAACCCAATCGTCGGCGTCGGCAAAGACATTGACGTAATCTCATCGCGAGGGTGCCCCTACCCTTGCCAATATTGCTACCGTATTTTTGGACGTAATTATCGAGGTCGTACTGCAGACAATGTTATCGGTGAAGTCAAGATACTGGTAGAAGAATATGGTATCGATTTTATTAGTTTTCAGGACGACTGTTTTGTTATTGATAAAAAACGTGTATTTGATATATGTGATAAAATAGACGCAGCAGGGTGGAACTTAAAATGGAGTTGCACAGGCCGCGTAAATGTTTGCGATAAACCGTTACTAGAACGCATGCGTGCCAGCGGATGTGTTTCTGTAAGTTACGGCCTTGAAAGTGGATCAAACGCCATCTTAAAACGAATGAAAAAGAACACCACCACAGAAAAAGCTGCCCAAACCATTGAAATGACTCGCGATGCTGGCATTCGCGCACCTGTTTCATTTATGATTGGGTATCCAGGCGAAACACGCGAGACGGTAATGGAAACAGTTGCCTTATGTAAAAGACTCAACATTCCACTTACGGCATTAATGATCACCTGCCCATATCCAGGCACACCACTTTATGACGAATTTAAAGATAGCAAACAAATGCTTGCACGTTATGGTGTTTCTGACGGTCTACAAATCAAACTTGACGAAGAAGCATTTGTATTAGATATTGGTGACGCCGTTGATTTAGCTGTTAACCTGTCAGACATGCCAGATGAAGAGCTCCTCGCTGTAAGGCAAGAAGCGCTTGATATGGCCGCTAAGAACTATATACCGCCATCAGCAGAAGAAGTCGCGGCACAAGAGCTTGACTTGTACGGTGAAAAATTATATAAAAAGGCAAAAATACAATTAGCAAGCCCTGAATTAAAGGCTCACCGCAAGCGACATGGCTTTAACTCTAAAATGGGTTAAAATCACGGCGTCAAAACTGAAAGTACAACCTATGCATGCATGGCATTCAACCAATTCCGATTCGCAAGAACCTTATATTATTGCGGAAGCTGGCGTCAACCATAACGGCGATATAAACAAAGGTTATGCGCTCATTGAAATTGCCAAACACGCAGGCGCAGACTGTGTTAAGTTTCAAGCTTTTACCGCTGATGATCTAGTGACTAAAGATGCCCAAAAAGCAGACTACCAAATGCAGGGCAATCCTACTGAACAATCGCAACACGAAATGCTTAAACACCTAGAGTTCAGTATAGAAACGTTCGCTAAACTCAAAAAATACAGTGAACAAATTGGCATCGATTTTTTAACAACGCCCTTCTCCCCCTATTGGGTCGATCAACTCGCTTGTATCGGTGCCACTACTTTTAAAATCGGGTCAGGATCCATCGGGCAAACAAACTTACTCACGGCCATTGGCAATACAAAATGTCCTGTGATTATTTCTAGCGGCATGGCAGATTTAGCAGACACAACCAACGCCATCACACATCTTCGCAACGCAGGCACAACCCAAATAGCCGTATTGCATTGTGTCAGTTTATACCCAACACGCGTTGACCAGATTAACCTCAGAGCAATCACAACACTCAAAAACCACTTACAGATTCCCGTTGGTTTTTCTGATCACACAATGGAACAATCCACTGGCGCACTTGCGGTGATCGCTGGCGCCACCATACTAGAAAAGCATTTCACCACCGATCAATCATTACCAGGGCCCGACCACCAAATGAGCCAGTCGCCAGGGCAACTTAAAACATATATTACCAATGCGCGGCAAGCCAGAGAAGCCCTTGGCACGGGCCTAAAAAAAATGCATCCTGATGAAATCAAAATCAAAGCTGCCGCAACGACAAGCGTTGTTTCCACAACGACCATTCCCAAGGGTACCATTATTACACAAAAAATGGTCACCGCCAAAAGACCAGGCACAGGTATCCCTTCAAATCAAATCGATTCCGTGATTGGCAAAAAGACCAACCAAAAGATCGCACAAGACCAATTAATATTAAACAACCACTTAATCTAAACAGTGTGCTAGCACCTCGAAAAATCAACACACTACAAAATAAACACTTTCTACGATTACTCAAAATACTATGAAACCGATCAAGCATATTACCATTGTAACCGGTACCCGCGCCGAGTATGGCATACTTAAACCAGTCATCGCTGCCATTGATAAACACAAATCTCTAAAATTGCAGCTCATTGTTACTGGCCAACATTTAATCAAACGGTTTGGATATACCGCCAACGATATCATCAATGACAAGTGCCGTATTGATAAAATGATCCCAATGCAAACAGCATCGGACGATCCATTTAAACAAGCGCAGGGGCTCGGCAGCGCAATAACTAAAATGGCCAAGACATTTAAAGAAATCAATACAGACATCGTCTTGGTCTTAGGAGATCGCATCGAAGTATTTGGAGCAGCTACAGCTGCAATTGCATCAAATTTAATATTGGCACATATACATGGCGGCGATGTTGCACCTGGCATCCAAGACGATTCATACCGCCACGCCATCACAAAACTGGCACATCTCCATTTTGCTGCAACCCCGGGCGCAGCCAAACGTATAGCCAAAATGGGCGAAGAACCGTGGCGAATAGCCACAACTGGCTCACCTTCAATAGACGGGTTATCGGGCTTAATTGTTAGAAATACCACCTCACTCAATAAATATACAGGTATTAATACCCGGGAGGGTTTTCTTATTGTTATGCAACATCCCAGCGGTGGATCATTGGCCCTCGAAAAAGAACAAATGGACCAAACCCTACATGGATGCCTTAAATGCGGCTTAAAAATAGTGATATTATCATCCAATAGTGATTCAGGTTTCTCTGGTATTTCTCAGTCGATCAAGCAATTTCAAAAGAAACATGCCTGCCACGTGATCACACATTTACCTCGCGAGGTTTTTATCGGGCTATTAACTCGCGCTAAAGTTATGGTTGGTAATAGTTCTGCAGGAATAATTGAATCTAGCCGTTTAAATGTCGATATAATAAACGTAGGCAAACGACAAGCAGGTCGTGAAAGAGCCGGAAACGTAGTTGATGTAGATTACGGATCGCAACATATTGAAAAAGCGTTAAAGAAAATTTTATCAGCACGGTACAAGTGCAAAGTTGATAAAACATTATATGGTGATGGTCGCAGCGCAAATCGCATTGCATCGGCACTCGCAAAATGTGAAATCAATAGAACACTTTGGCAAAAGCGAATCGTTTATTAGCTAATAAGGAATCAAAAAGTGGCAAACGCAACAGCAAAAGAAATCGCAAACAAAACTATAGAAATCGCAACGCTACCAGAAATCACGATGAAAATCGTAGAAGTTGTACAAGATCCAAAAAGTACAGCACATGATCTTCATATGATTGTTAGCAATGATCCCGCACTATCGGCACGTGTTTTACGCGTAGTCAACTCGGCTTTCTATGGATTGCCTGGCCAGATCGGTAGTATTGACAGAGCCATTATGCTTTTAGGTTTAAATGCCGTAAAAAATATCGCTATAGCGGCATCACTAACAAAGATGTTTAAAGGGCAATCACCTTCAGACGACTTCACTGGCAAAGACCTATGGACCCACAGTGTCGCAGTAGGCGCTGCCAACAAGCTAATCACAAATGCTATTGGTTTGGCGTTACCAGACGAAGCATTCCTTGCAGGACTCATTCACGACCTTGGTCTTGTGGCACTACTACAGTGTTTCAGTGAGCAAATTCCTGAAATCGTCGAAAAGACAAAGGCAGGTGTCGCCTTCAGAATAGCAGAAGAAGATGTCATCGGCGCTCACCACTCAGAAATTGGCATGGCGCTCGCAGCTAAATGGAAGTTCCCACGTTCGTTTCAATACGTCGCAGGATACCATCACAACCCATTGGCGCTAGATAAAGAACATCGCTTACTAACTATTGTGACACACATTGCAGATATCATCAGTGCCAATCAAGGGTTTGGTATTACCATCACTACTGAAACTGAAACTGTTTCTCCTGAACTAATGGAAGAAATCGGACTCAGCCAAGAAATGCTTGACGAGGTTACTGCAAACCTTGAAGAAGAACTCGAAACAGTTAAAGCGCTGATCGAATAACGATACCAATTTTATAAACGATTCAAAGGTCAATCCCCCACAGGATTGACCTTTTTTTTTGCCCTCACTGATCTTGTCTGCGCCTTACCTTGACACATAAGGCACACACCATTTAAGGGTAGCGCTAGCTGGCCTACTTGCCTATAGAAATAAATTTTCGCTATAGGAATATTCTCAATTAAATTTTAAAATTATAATCATTAAGTACACTATTAGGTTAATTGATATCTAATTGTATCCGATCTTTATATTAAGTAACTTCCACAAGTTAAAGACACCTAAAGAGGAATCATGTCACATGGAAAAGAAGCAAGATAGAAGAAAAGAAAAACGATTAAAATTTCAATGGCCTGCATGGTTTAGTTATGACGAAAATGGGGAATTTTTTCATGGTCAAATTCATGACCTCAGTAAAACAAGCGTGAGCTTTACCATCGAACCAAATCATCAGCCTGCTATTGGCACAAAAATTGTTGTTCGATTTAGTTATCCAATCTCAGACAAACCATTTTTTAACATGGGTCGATACTTCCAGTGGGCCAAAGTGGTACGCGTCGCACATAACGAGGTAACCAATAAGAACATCGTGGCAGTTGATCTTCACCACCCGCTCAAACAATCACTCCCAATCGAATACTGTGACTCACTCGCAATGCAGGCAACATAAATCGTGAAGATATCGCCTATAATCGTAGCGACACACTCGCATAGCGGCACCATATATGCCGCATATTAGTATCAATGATATAAAACGAGCTCTCCAAAACCGCCACAACGATTAAAAAAGTTATCTCTCGCTACAAAGCGGAATTACAGCTGGCGCCCCTCAATATAAAACGAAGTATAAAATTAATTCCTGTCCCTTTATAATAATCATGATTATCTCTAAATCCCTTTAAATGGGGATTTTGGGGGTTGTGGTCGCGATTATGGTATTGACTTTTATTTGCCGATATGTGATACTATATAGATATTGCTATGCACCTTACCTAGGCGAAGGTCCCACCATATGGCGACATGTCAATCACAACAATTAGATGCTTTATTGGCGCAGCAGAAATATACACCTGCACCAGCCAAACTCAAGCAGCTTGAAGCATGTGAGACGATTGCCCAACTCATCGAACCTAAGAAAACATACCCATATGATTTTGTTTGTTATAAGCTCACGGGATATCAACCAAAACAACGGGCGGAAGATGAGGTTATCTGTGGCGAAATATTGCTAACCGACTTGGCTATTTATGCCTTAACCATCAGCAAATCGCTCGACTTAACCAAGGCACATTTTTTAGAACAACTCTATACCGTTGAAACATTGGCACAACATATGCGTGTCAGTACCAAAAGCGTTGATCGCTGGCGTAAAAAAGGACTCGTCGGTAGATATGTGCTACTTGAAGGCCCCCGAAAAACAGTTTGTTTTACATCAGAAACAGTGAAGGCTTTCATCACCAAACATCAACATCAAATTGGTGACGGGCAAAAGTATGCGCATCTTTCTCAAGACAATACTGACCGCATTATTAAACATCTTTATCGTTGGTCTAATCGATTTCCGAATTTAAGACAACAAGCCGTTGCGCAAATAGCCAAAAAAGAAAAACGTGCTACTGAGATTATTAATAAGATATTAATGCAACACGAAAAAGTATCTCAACAACTACTCTTTTGCCCTCGCCCTAAGGGTATTTCTGTAGCAATTCAAGAGAAAATCATTTCACACAATCTAGCTGGAAAAGATTACAAGGCGATAGCTTTAGCACTCGATATAGAATCATCCATAGTTAAATGGGTCTTAAAAAATGCGATTTGTCACAAACTTAAACATCAACCTATTAAATTTATTCATGATGATTCATTTTCCAATGCACGGCACCATCATCAAATATTAAATGCACCACCACAACTATTTCCTCATAACATATTAGAATACATAGAAGGTACAGGTAATGTAAATAAAGCAGGCAAAACATATCAAGCAGTACTCAAACAAATCAAAGAACCAAACACAACAACCCCGAGCCGTTCTATTCTTAATAATTATATTCTAGATATTTGCAATCATGACATACTCTCTACAGATCAAGCATTTTTTTTATTTCGTAAATATAATTTTCTAAAATATCAGGGGACTGAGCAACAAAAAATGCTCAACATTGACAACCCTCAATCAACTTTAATAAGACAACTGCAAACGACATTGGGGAGTATAAAAACGATCAAGAACATCCTTATACAACACAATCTCAGATTGGTACTATCGGTCGCCAGAAAACATACCCAAAACGACAACGAAATGCTCGACATGATTAGTGAAGGCAATATCATATTAATCAAAGCCATTGATACATTTAATTTTACGCGCGATGTCAAATTTTCTACTTATGGTACATATGCGATTGTAAAACAATTTGCCACATTTAAATCACGCGCAAATCAACACGCCCATCGCAATAAACAGTCGGATACCATTATCGAAGCGATCGAAGCGCTCACCAAAACTGATGAGAATCAAAATAATTTATCAAAGGCAAGAGAGACGTTATACAACGCTTTAGACTCCCAACTTGAAACACGAGAAAAAATCGTCTTATGCAAATACTTCGGTTTAGATGAGCACAACACCCCAACATTAACCACCCCTGCAGTCAAGCCCATGAGCTTTAAACAAATTGGCGACCAAATAGGCCTCAGCAAAGAGCGCGTCCGCCAAGTGTACACCATCGCCCTAGAAAAGCTCCGCACCGTGATCCCTATGGACGCGATATAACGACAATCTATCTAGTTGACGTTGTTTTGTACTACCTCTATCATTACTTTTTTTACGAAGTACTACAGACAGAACTTATAAACTAGTTTTAATATAGAATGTCTTTGGAAATTTAATATTAATGATACCCACTTTATTTATTTATAAAAAAGAGCTATAATATAAAATACTTCTTTTTAACCCTTGTTTATATTGGTTTATATTATGTATGCTTTTTTAAAAGAGATGATTATTATTGCTGGTAAGATGGCGGTTGATTATCAAAACAACCTCTCTACCTTAGATGTCACTCATAAAACACTTAAAGATATGGTTTCTGAAGCAGATCTTGCGATTGAGGCATTTATCATAAAGACAATTGCTGCCCGTTACCCAGATCATGCCATTTTGGGCGAAGAATCAGGGAGCCATAGAGGTAACACATATCGATGGATTATAGACCCTATTGACGGCACCACTAACTTTCTACATGGTTTGCCGCACTACGGGGTTTCAATCGCGCTTGAAAAAGAAGGTGTCGGTATCCTTGGCGCCGTTAACGCACCGAGCTTAAATGCATTATACATGGCAGAGAAAGGAAAAGGCGCTACTTTAAATGGTCAACCCATTTCAGTTTCTAATGGTAGTAAATTAATTGAAAGTATTGTAGCAAGTGGCTTTTACTGTATCACTCTGAACAAACCTCATAACAACTTCGAAAACTTTGTCAACATTGTCCCTAAAATCCGTGGAATGCGTCAACACGATTCAGCGGTCATAGAACTATGTTATATTGCAAGTGGCTTAATCGAAGGTTACTGGGAAATGTATCTCAACTTACATGACATTGCCGCAGCACAAATCATCCTTAAAGAAGCTGGAGGTAAAATCACCGACTACCAAGGGAACCCCCTCAAAAACGAAATGTTCCCAGAGCTCCTCGCCACCAACGGCCACATCCATAGTCAACTATCCGCTGAGTTAAAATCTATTAATTAATTTCTGTTGCAAAAATTTAGTTTGCGAGATTGAGCAAAAAAAGTTGTTCAAGGCAAAAATTGAAAAATGCCCCATATAAATCATCTAACATTTATGTCCCCAATATAGATTGAGGACAACTCCTAACGGTAACCATTAACAAACTTAAAATCATAAGTTGTTATTTAAACGTCACTTAAGATGAATGTCTACCCAGAGCTAAAAATATATATTTAAATTACTGAATTAGGGAGTGTCCCCAATCATACGGCTATCATATACTATACCAATACTATTTGGAGATATTTCATTGGGCATCAACATTCGATTTGAAAAACTTAGTGATATTCAATGTATTCGTAAAATCACAACTGCTGCATTTCTCAACGCACCACACTCAGACCACAGTGAACAATTTATTATTGAGGATTTAAGAAATTCAGGGGCATTAACCATTTCACTTGTTGCAGAAGATGCAACTCAAATTGTCGGGCACGTCGCATTATCTCCCGTTACGATCTCTGATGGCGCAATTGCTTGGTATGGATTAGGGCCAATTTCCGTAATCCCTACAGAACAAAGAAAGGGCATAGGCTCTAAACTTATACATGCAGCACTTAGAGAATTAAAAAACCTAAATGCAAGTGGATGTGTTTTACTTGGCGACCCTAAGTTCTATCGCCGATTCGGCTTTGAACAGATAGATGACCTAATACTCTCAGGTGTCCCCCCCGAATACTTTCAAGCCCTTTCACTTCAGGCACCTTTCCCAAAAGGTACTGTTATATATCATCACTCATTTTTACCTCGATAATTTTACAATATTTGGTATATTAAATGGAGCCACACTATATGGATGCGCCAAACCTAAGCTAAACATTAGTGCCGTTGATCAAATCATTATAAGGAACACACTATGGACTTAATACATTGGATTGTTGTATTTTTCATCATTGGTATAATTAATTTATTTATTGCACTATCAGCAATTAAGCATTTTCTTAACAAACAAGGCCAGATCGAAACCGAATATGATATGCAATGTTTTAAATTAATGGTCAAAAAACAAATGTATCAAGCATTACTTCAAATTATAGTGCTTGGTATCATGGGCATTATTGGTTTAGTGGGAATAGTTACAGAAAAACTCACTGGATTGGATATTTTTGTTTTTATACTGCTTAATGTTTGTAATATCGTTTTGGGTATGTACGCAAAAAAGTTTGAAAAAATCGCACGTACATTAAGTGTTGAAGATGAACTCTTCGCAAACGAATACTTTTCAATTTGCAACACTTGGATAAAAAAACCATTTCCCAATTTTTAAAAGGCACGCAATACAGTAAAGCATCTTTGAAATAACCTGATGTTTCGTTATTATCAACCAGTAAGAAAGCAGATAAAGTTCTAAAGTATTAAAAGCTTAGAGAGCGCTCACGCCTTTTAAATATCGACAACATGACCAAACAATCATATAAAATGATATAAATAGATATGCACTTTACTAAACCCTATATAATTTCCCTATTAATAGTAATTACTTTACCAACAATGTTGTTCGGCAAAGATACACCTTTGCGTTACAACCTACACATCAGACCAATTCTTTCTGATCGTTGTTTTGTATGCCATGGCTTTGATAAACATGGTCGCAAGGCTGACCTTCGTCTTGATATCGCAGAACATGCTTATGCCCCCCTAACCAAGGGAGAAGGGTTTGCACTGGTACCAGGTAAGCCGGATGCATCAGTGGTGTGGCAACGCATTACCACTTCTAACCGTGACAAAATCATGCCGCCGAATGATTCACTACATCGTTTATCTGCCAACGAAAAATCGCTTATTAAACAGTGGATTACCGAGGGGGCAAAGTATGAGCCACATTGGTCGTTTGTGATACCCACACGACCTGAGGTACCAAAAACACCTACAACACATGGGCTAAAATGGGGTAATAATCCCATCGATCAATTCGTGCTTTCGCGCATGCAACAAGCACACCTTTCCCCTGCGCCCTGCGCTGACAAACGCACCTTAATACGACGTGTTTATTTAGACATGATTGGGTTACCGCCAACCATTGCCCAAGTCGACGCTTATATTAATGACAAATCTGATACAGCATATGAAAAAGTGGTCGATCAATTACTCGCCTCAGACCATTACGGGGAACGACAAGCACTACCATGGCTTGATGCTGCACGGTATGCCGATTCAAACGGCTTTCAAGGAGACGGCGATCGTTTTGCCTACCCATGGCGCGACTGGCTGATCAAAGCGTTAAATAATAACAAACCATTTGATCAGTTTACCATTGAAATGTTGGCAGGTGACCTACTGGAGGAACCAACCACCGAGCAACTGATTGCCACTTCTTTTAATCGCAATACCATGAGTAATGGCGAAGGGGGTGCCATCGCAGAAGAAAGTCGCTTCAATTATGTCATAGATCGTATCCATACCACGGCAACGACATTTCTAGGTTTAACGATTGCATGCGCGCAATGCCACGACCACAAGTTTGATCCATTTACACAAAAAGAATTTTATCAATTCTCTGCCTTCTTTGACAATATAAATGACACAAAACAGTTACAAATCAATACCGATTATCATAAATATATAATGTTCAATCCAACACTTAAATTGCCAGGCAATGATGAAATCGACAAAAAACTTATTGTCGCCGAGAACGCACTTAAGAAAATCGGTAAAGAAAATTTGATCATTAATGCACTCACTTCATGGTGTAAAAAATTATCAGAAGAAGATGTTAACCGTTATCCCAAAGAAATTATCCCCTACATCAAAGATATCAGGGTCACTGATAATGCAAAAATCTCCAAGCGAAAACTTCAGCAATGGTATGTAGAACATATTTCCAAAGATCCCAAACATAAATCATTCCTTAAACTGATTGGTGAAATCCATGCCTTACGTGAACAAATACCATATGTATTGATCATGAAAGAACTTGAAGGTAAAAAGAAACGCAAAACAGTTGTGCACCCCACAGGACTTTACGACGACATAAGTGACCAAGAAGTTTTCGGAGGTATTCCTGCAGTACTAGGCACACTACCTGCAGGTAACGCAAATCGTCTCTCGCTTGCTACATGGATCGTATCACCAAAAAACCCGCTCACCGCACGTGTAATAATCAATCGATATTGGCAAGGGTTTTTTGGTCGCGGCATTGTTAAAACACCCGAAGACTTTGGCGCACAGGGCGCATGGCCTTCTCATCCGCTACTTTTGGATTGGCTCGCTATTGCGTTTCAAGAAAGCAAATGGAATGTCAAGCACATCCACAAACTTATTGTTACTAGCGCCACTTATAAACAAGATTCCCACTTTGAAGATGAGAAACATGCTATTGATCCAGAAAATATATTTCTGGCACGTGGTAAAAGATCTCAAACAACGTGGCCTCCTAGATGACACCCTCATTATCTGGGGCGGCGAGTTTGGGCGCACACCATTTCGGCAAACCAACACAAACCCCAACAAGTGGGGTCGCGATCATCATGGTAACGCATTCTCTATCTGGATGGCTGGTGCAGGCGTCAAACCTGGCTTCAGCTGGGGGCACACCGATAAATATGGTTACAACGTCGCAGACAAAGATGGCCACTTTTTGTATCCAAACAAACACAAATACACCCGTGGCGCCGTACATATTCACGATTTACAAGCGACCGTGCTCGACTTGCTCGGCCTTGATCACACCAAACTCACCTTTAAATACCAAGGTCGAAACTTCAGACTTACAGATGTGCATGGACAAGTGGTAAATGATATCATCGTGTAATAGCAAACGCATGTGCTTTTAAAATATCCGTACCACCAAATATGGCGTAACCTTAACATTGATATTTCCAGGCGACAAACCTGCTTTTCTTTTTTCCTTGAGACATCGATATTGTTTTGTGCGTGGCTTTTACTTTATTTAATTGTTTATAAATATTTTTAAGATTGTCCTTTTTTGAAACCAACGTGGAAAACCAGGCAACCTGGGATTTAAAGGCGACACTTTGCTTTATCATTCTTTTGATAAATAAAGCTTCACCACCATTACACCAAAGCTCATTAGCCTGACCTCCAAAATTTAGAACCACTTTATTTTTGTTTACATTTTCTGACTGAAGATTTCTTAACTTCCTAAAAGTGCCTTTACGTGCATCTTCTTCTGAAGCATGAAACGGCGGATTGCACATCGTAAAATGATAATATTCATTTTCTAAAATAATCCCTTCAAATATATTCGCATTATTCTTTTGATGCCTAATATCGATCTGCTCTTTTAGCTTATCCGAACTACTACCGTTTTTTCTAGCAGAAGTAACTGCATGCACATCTATATCAGCCCCAACCATCTTCCAATTATATATTTGCGCCCCCAAAATTGGATAAATGCAATTTGCACCAACCCCAATATCTAACCCCGTAATAGGCGGTGCTAATTTATCTTCAGCAAGCAAATCGGCCAGGTAGTGAATATAGTCGGCCCTTCCAGGAATAGGTGGGCAAAGATAATGGGGTGGGATACCCCAGTCAGAAACTTCATAATATTTCTTGAGCAATGCTTTATTCAATTGGAGTACAGCTTGGGAAGATGAAAAATCTACGGTTTGTGTACCATGCGAATTGGTAAATACAAAAGGTTCCAATTGGGGATTCTCACCGATTAACCGTTCAAAATCATAAGCCTCTTTGTGCTTATTATTGGGATGTAACATTATTTTGCTGGGAACCGACATATAGCATCACCGTATCATATTTATCGTTAAAAGTCAATTTCATTAAAGAAAAAGGGGTCGCGTTGTGATATTACGCAAGCTTGCGAGACGTTAAATAGCTTCTGTTATCACCTATAAAACATTTGACCACCGAAGCCCACTGAAATATACAGAAGCGGTTTTGGGATTTAGTTAAATTTTGCAGGTTAGGTTTTGCTGTACTTGTCTCTGATGCAAGAATATGGAAATATTAATTGTTCAGCATCGTGATATTATGAACTTACACTATCTGGTTTTAAATAGCTTGATGATCACAGTTTTCAACATTTTTTTAGTTTGAATGCATTGTTATTAAGGAAAATAAATAGAGGGTGTGTCATCATTATTCATAAAATGAGGTTGTGTATCTGTTCCCAGAAAAGGGGCTTGTTTTACCATAGAGCGGCTTTTGTGTTTGATATGCGTTTTTATGGGATGCCTCTATATTGAAAAATAAAGTTATCGACGCGTGGGACTTTAAAATTTTATTTTATTATACACCTTATCCGCTATAATATAAGCAAAGGATAAAACAACATGGATCAACACAATATCATAGGGCATGACCAATTTCAGTACCGTGTAGATACGCAATGGTCGAAGGCCAATCCAAAAACACACCCTGTAAATAATTGTCATGAAATGGTACAAGTACCAGATGGCCGACTTTTTATGATCACAGATGTTCCTGATAATAATATCTTGATTTACAACACCGACGGAGAACTTCTCGACAGCTGGACCTTAAACATGGAAAGTGGTCACGGCCTAACCCTAAGCATTGCATCTGGTATACCATATCTATATATTTGTGATACGCAGGGACGTGTCGTCAAAACAGATCTAGATGGCAATATCATATTTGAGTTGCCAACACCTGCCCAAGTCGGTGCGTATAGTGCTAACATGGATTATAAGCCGACACAAACAGCCGTTTCACCCAATGGTGATATCTACATTACCGACGGATATGGATCTCAATTTATTATCCAGTTTAACAAACAAGGTGAGTTTATCCGCAAGTTTGGTGGCAAAAGTATACTGCCGACAAATAAAGGAAAATTCTATCAATGCCACGGTATCGCACTCGACACCAGAGGCGAAACACCACTACTGGTTGTCACCTCCAGATTAAGAAACGAATTTCAATGGTTTACCCTGGAAGGTGAATTTGTAAAAAATGTTTATCTCCCGGGCGTCTATATGAGTCGTCCTGTAATCGAAGGCGACTTTCTTTATTCAGCCGTTTGCATGGGTACTTATCCGAAAGATTTTCGCCCATGGCTTAAAAGGGGCTTTGTGATTATACTCGACAAAAACGACTTGGTTGTTTCGGCACCAGGAGCGCATCAACCAGAATATGATACCGAAGGACAGTTAGAACATCTGTACCAACAAAGCAATATCATCGACCATGGGCACGATGTTTGCGTTGACACCGAAGGCAATCTATACGTACTGCAATGGCTTGCTGATCAAGTGTACCCTTATAAATTTTATAAAATATAGTCCTCACATTCGCTATAATAGTAATCAAGCGTATTAATAATCGGAATACAAAATGATAGATACCATTATTATAGTGGCAACCGCTTGTACCATAGGATATATTGTTTTTGTAATCCGTCGTAAAAGCGAACAGCGAAAAAAAGCGATGGCGTTACCCTTAACAGATACGCAAATCGGAATCATCAATCATGCCGTCTCTATCTATAAATACTTACCAACGGCTCATCAAGAAAAACTGAGTGGCTTGGTGCAACTATTTTTGCTAGAAAAACAGTTTGTTGGTTGCAAAGATCTCGAAGTCACTGAAGAAATGAAATTGACTATCGCCGCGCAAGCTTGTATTTTGTTGTTGGGCATTAATCATAAATGTTATCCCAAACTAAAAACAATTTATATTTACCCGACCGCCTTCGTTTCTAAAACACTTACGAGAAACAACAATGGTGTTTTGGTCGAAAGCGAAACGGTCCGTTTGGGTGAATCATGGCAAAATGGCCCCGTCGTGCTAGCTTGGGATGATGTATTACGGGGTGCCTATGATATTCGTGATGGGCAAAACGTAGTGATGCACGAATTTGCACATCGACTTGACCAAGAAGATGGTAACGCTGACGGCACCCCCAAGCTCGGTCATGGTAACAGCTATACACGATGGTCTCAAGTACTAGGGGCAGAATTTTCCGCATTGCAGAAAAAAAGTGCGCGACATAAACGGCATGTAATGAATCAATATGGCGCTACAAATGAAGCAGAATTTTTTGCCGTGGCGACAGAGACGTTTTTTGAAAAAAGTAAAAAACTAAAACGTAAACACCCTGAGTTATATGAAACATTGAAAGCATATTATCACCTAGACCCTGAAAGTTGGGACAAACGTTAATGAGAAATAAGCTTAAATGTCCCAAGTACCATTTTAAGTCGTAAAAGGCATTAACGTCAAAATTGCCAGGGGCATGCAATAATCATAAATATAATATTTATTTTCTATTAAATGTGATAAAATAACGAATATGACAAAAATAAGCATACTTTTTTTATTACTGACCTGCCAATATTTGGTGGCTGCAACAAAGCCTGATATCGTGTTAATTATGGTTGATGACCTTAATGATTGGATTGGCGCACTTGGCGGTCATCCCCAGACAATAACACCCGTTTTGGACAGCCTTGCAGCGCAAGGCATGTTGTTTACCAACGCACATTGCAATGCGCCACAATGCAAGCCATCCCGCAGAAGCTTACTCGATGGCCTTTACCCCAAAAGTACAGGTATCTATTTTAATTCACCAAAGCGACCTAGTGGAAATACATGGTCAGTGCTTATTTGGCGTGCGTAAATTATGTAGATACACAAATCGGTATCTTACTCAATGCATTAAAGACAAACCCCCGCGATCGTGAAACAATGATCATACTCGCCACTGACCACGGATGGCATCTCGGCGAAAAGAGACATTGGACAAAAGCTGCGCTATGGCGTGACACCACTCGCATCCCTTTCATCGCCGTTCTACCTGGCATCACAAAAGAGAATGGCCGTACGAATCAGCCTATCTCACTGATAGATATTTTCCCAACATTATGCGAACTGGCAAACATAGAAAAACCAGCCCATCTTGAAGGAAAATCTATATTACCATTGATTAAAAATCCCAAAGCACAACGCGATGCAGCCTATCTAAGCTACGGCCCACAAAATATTGCTGTGCAAACCGAACGATATCGGTATATTCGATATGAAGACGGCTCAGAGGAATTGTACGACCACCAAACAGATCCCCACGAATGGACAAACCTTGCTAATAATTCAGCACATGCGCATTTAAGAACAGCGCTCTATAAAAAAGTTTTGGCTTTTCAGGAAAAATAGTACACTGTGGTAAAAAACGTTCATTTAATAGTATTGCTGCCAAATACGCTTAACTTTTTTGGGCGACCGCTTTTAGGAATTGGGTCATAATGGCTTTTGTAACAACATCGTCAGGCCGGTGCTCAGGATGCCATTGCACAGCGAGCATAAATGGGCCGTAGTTGGTTTCGAATGCTTCTATGACGCCATCTGGTGCTATTGCTGTAGCACATAAGTCGCTTGCTAAATGAATGACCCCTTGATGATGCATTGAATTGATCGTGAAGGTGTCGTTGGCAAACCATTGTCGCATTTCTGTATTGGGTTGCAACGTGACGAGGTGCTCTGTAACGCCATCATTACCCCCACCATGGGCGACTTTATTTGGCGATTGATGATCGGGCAAATGTTGCATCAAGGCGCCGCCATGCGCAACATTAATCAGTTGCATCCCCAAACATATCGCCAATAAAGGCATCTTTTTTTGTTGAATGGTTTTATACAATAATAAATCAGCGGCAGTGCGGTGTGGGTGTGTTAACGTCGCTTCATCATGCAACGGCTTCTGCCATAAAGCGCTGTCGAGATCTAGACCCCCTGTCATCATAACGCCATCGACCATATCAAGCTGTGAAGTAATGATCTGTTCATCCTCACTCGGTAATAATGGCACTGCAATGACGCCAAATTTTTGCATGAGCTGATAATAGGCGATGTCAAGATATGCACGGCCACACCCCTCCTGGGCAGTATGAAAATTCATGCCTATACCGATACGCAATGCCATAAAGATCTCGTGTAAATATTATTTTTTAACTGGTGGCACTTCAACCGCTTTAGGCGCAACAAGAGAAATAGTTTCTGCTACTGCCCGATCGCTCGTTACGATCGTCATGGTAGGTATTTGTGACAAATAATGTTTGGCCACACGCTTTACTTCTTCATTGGTCACTGCCAAGATACGATTGCTATATGTTTTAGACCAATCATACCCAAAACCGAAAAGTTCATCCAAAGCTGCAGTAGTCGCACGCTCTGATAACGTTTGTGTTTGCATCACGCTACTGTTTATACGATTGTTCTTTGCCAATGCAATTTCTGCTTCAGGCAACTGCCCACTCGCCGCTTTTTTTAATAAAGATTGCATTGTCGCAACAACTTCAGGCACCTTTGCCGCTTCACATTGTGCTGTAGTAGATATATAACCATCTGTAACACCAGGAAAACTAAAACACCATGCATAATAAACCAACCCCTTGCCGCGTAGTTCTTGATGGAGCCAGCCGTTATTACTACCAATCATTTCCGTGAGCACTTCCATCGGATAACGATCTTTGATGTCAAACATGGTCATTCCGTTGAAACCAATATTTACTGTCGCGCCATTCTTTTTAGTATCTGCTACAAATTTACGTGCCTTCGTTGGCGGTGTTTCCTTGGCAAGCGATGCAAAATCTAACGGAATTCCTTTTGGCATACTTCCAAATGCTTTTGTTATTTGTGCCGAAACGACGTCAACGTCAATATCACCAAACACCGCCAATACACCTCGACTAGCAACAACATGATTACGGTGAAAATCTTTGATCGCATTGATGTCGACTTTTTCAATCGCATTTTTTAAGCCCATGCCTGTACGCTGGTAAGGGCTGGTAGTGAAAAACTGTGATCGATAATACCGTGACGCCAATTGTTGCCATGAATTATCTGCTTGTGCCAAAGATGCCAATGTTGATGCGCGTACCTTTTCGAGCTGTGCTTGCCCGACTGTAGGTTTTTGTACAATGGCACTAAAATACGATAAACTCTCTGCAAAATTTTCTTTCATTACCTCGCAGCTGTATTGCATTGTGTTGTTACCACTTGTGGCAGAGATTGCGCCACCAATACTATCAAAATAAGTGACAATATCATCATTGCTATAATGACTTGCCCCTTTTAATGAAACAGCAGTCAGCATTTTAGTAATGCCATTATTTTCATCCGTTTCACTCAACAAACCACCTGTAACGAATAATTGCATATTCACCAACGGCACCGTATTATCTTTTTTGAGTAATACACGTAATCCATTTTTAAGCACAAGCTGTTTAATAGGTGTCTCTACCGAAGCCGTTGCCGCTTGATCATTATTTTCAGAAATGGTTTTATCTGTAAGTACTAATGTTAGCTGTTTATTGCGTTTAAAATACTTCCGTGCCATAGCTCGAATTTGCTTAGGGGTTACCTTTTGCATATTTTCGACATAGTGGTCTGAAAAATGCGCATCGCCAGCAGACAAAAAATCTCTTGCCATCGCTGATGCTATATCTTCAACCGTTTGATGCCCGCGTATATGATCGACCTGCAAACGACGCTTCGTACGCGAAAGTACTTCTTCTGAAATAAGCTCATTTTTTAATTTATCTAATTCTTCCCATATAGCCACCTTCGCCTGCTCGATATGTTCAGGTGGTAATGTACAATGGATTTGAAAAGTGCCTGCGGCATAAGCTGGCGTTGCATTATATGAAAAAACAGATAACACCAGTTCATCTTTTTCGCGCAATCGTTTGTATAGTATGGCACTTTTACTTTGCCCTAACACACCTGCTAAAGTGTCTAGTGCATATAAATCTTTATCCAATAAATCAAAAGAAGGAAACCCAACTGTCAACATTGAAGGGCCACGCAATGATGGTACAATTTGTACTATTTCACGCGGAGATGTCATTGCAGGTTCTTGTGGCAATACTGTCGTTACCGAATAACCACGGCTAAAATCTGCAAATTCCTTGGCAACCGCTTCATACATTTTTTCAACAACAAAATCACCTACAACAACAACGACGCAATTATCTGGCGTATATTTACGCTTATAATAATCAAGCACTTCTTGTCGTGTTACTTTTTGTACAATTTTTTGATGGCCGATCACAGGAAATTTTGCAGGATGAACTTGGTACCGTAGTTCGTCAAATAATTTATATTTTAAACGACCGGGATCTGTTGCATTCATTTCCAACTCGCGTTGTACCACGCCCCATTCACGATTAAATTCTTCTTCAGGAAACGCTGGACGTGTTACCCAGTCTCCAATTAAATTTAATGCCGTACCAACATGCGCGACGGGCACCGTTAAATAATAACAGGTGTGATCTTTTGTGGTATAAGCATTAAACCTTGCGCCTGTTTCTTGAATAATTTTTTTAGATTCTTTTTCTGTCCGGGTCGTCGTTGTGCCTCCTGCAAGCAGATGCTCAAAAAGATGACTTAAGCCTGCGCCCAAATGATCTTCTTCATGAATTGACCCAGTCCGCACATATAAACGAACAGCCGCTACAGGTGCGCTATGACTTTCTTTAACGATCACCGTTAATCCATTTGGCAATTTGGCAATGATCTCGTCACGCTTGTCGACCAAACGCATACCTTGTGCGGTCCAAGGCGCTTCCTTTTTATCCCCCTGCGCATATCCTAATGTTGCAAATGATGCCGCTAAAGAAAATAGTATTATAAATGGAGTGTATTTGAATTGTAACATAAAGTACCCTAATAATTGATTTGGAAATTTGGACTGTAATTCATGGTATTGTACATTGTGCCAACTAAAGAGTAGTTTTAACGGTGGCATTGTTGTACAAAACTAAAATAATCATAACGATCACATTACAAACAACTTAATGATCGCCCGACACATATGGCATATTCATCAAAATTTAAAAGTGACTAACTAACCTTTAAGCTCTTCTTTTTCTATCTCTTTGATGTATTGCAAGGTACGCTCAAGATTGCTTTTGAGCTGACGTACACGTAATAAGCTTTTTACCCGTGTCAGCAATTCAAATTTATTGACCGGTTTTGTCAAAAAATCATCTGCGCCGCAATCAATCCCTTTTTCTACATCCCCCATCTCTGCCAAAGCTGTGATGATTAGAATCGAAATATTTGCCGTTGCAGAATCATCTTTGATCCGCTGACATACTTCAAATCCGCTCAAACGTGGCATCATAATATCAAGCAAAATCAAGTCTGGATGTTTTACTTCTACTTGCTCTAACGCCTCAACGCCATCTATTGCAACCCGGACATGACACGATAACTCTTCTAGGTATGCCTGCAAGAGTTCGGTATTTTGCACATGGTCGTCTACAATCAAGATATCGCAACCGGTAATATCATCTATTAATTTTAATTTTGGTTCTGTCATAAGTTCAATGGATTAAATGTGTTATATTAATATATATCGTGCTTAAGCACTTAATTTCGACAGTTTATCATGCGGTTTGACAAATGTCCAGCAGGGTTTATGAATAGTGGGTAATTTTACGCTACACAGCTAATTTTATCTAAGTCTATAAGCTACAAACAGACAGTAAAGACAATATTATTCAATTAATGCCGCCAGCTTCTTTAAAGCCACTGAAGTTTCAAGGGAAGAGGATGCACTGTCCGATATTAAACATCAGTGCCTGTTGCCCAAACCCACAACAGCAATCGACTGCAAATTTTGCACGATTTCAACCGTTACTTTAAGCAATAAGCGCTAGTTATTAATGATAAAATAAATGTGTCCACCATCATGTTTTCAGAAGGTACACACAATACCCAATCAGGAGTAAACGTGCCCAGCTTGCTTAACCAACGACAGTCTATGCATCAGCAACTCAAGGTAAACGCCCAACGCATCGAAGCACTTGAATCGCAAATAAAAGCAACCCAGATGCTCGCAACACTTGGCACGCAAGTTTATCAAGTCGCCCACGAGTTCAACAATATCCTTGTACCCATGATTAACTACTCCGAATTAGCGCTTCGCCATCAAGATGATACAGATCTAATGCGCAAAGCGCTCACCAAAACCATCGAGCATGGGAATAAAGCCTCAGAAATCATTCAATGCTTGCTTGGAACAATTCGGAATCAATCCACGCCATTTCAATTATGTAATATTAACGAACTTGTTCAATCTACACTTAAATGTATCTCTAGCGAATTTAAAAAAGATCGCATTGATGCTTCAGTACAGATTGAAGGTGATCTTGCATGCCATATGCACAGTGGACAAATACAACAAGTATTACTCAATTTATTCATTAATGCCAAGCAAGCAATGCATCATCATGGCGGCACATTAACAATAGAAGCGTTTTCTAAACATGATGCGCTTTCTATCATCGTTACCGATACGGGTTGCGGTATTGAACAAAACATTCTCTCTAAAATATTTGACCCGTTTGTTTCTACTAAAACCGAAGAAACAGCCGTCAATCAACTAGGTACCGGGTTAGGCTTAGTCATATGTAAAGACATTATAGAATCACATAGTGGTTCAATAAGTGTATCGAGTGAAATAAATAAAGGGACTACATTTACGATAGTAATCCCGCAAACCAAACAAGTACTTTCCAAAAATGAAGATGAATAAACACGTTACATTTATCCTATCTTGTTTAATATTACCGATATCGTCGATTACCGTTTCACAAACAATCGACACCATCAACGAACCAGACAGTTCCCAAACACCTACCAAAGGGAAAAATCACAACAAAGAAATACGCCCAAAAAAGGTAAACAAACTTGACTACCTGGCAGATCCAAATGATTTGGTTGCCATCGAAGCACTCATCCCCCCCCCTCTGTCCCCCTCAATAACATGGCAAGCGCCTAAAAAATATTGGCAGCCGAATTACCACTTCCAAGTAACAGGTACGACATTCTCTCGATTACATTATCAATATCAAATTAGTGCATCTCCTTACCCCATTGAAAAACTAAGTGAACTCAGAGAAAATAATGCCACTGCACACACTAGTGAAAGTGAACATCAATTACAATTGAAAGTAGATAAAATTCGATTTGCAATAGAACAAATTTATACCATCATTCACCAATGGCAAAGCATAAACGAAGATGAAGATACCCTAAAAGAAATTGTTAGAACGATCCAATTAACCAAACGGCATACCGAAATATATAAAAACAATCACAAATTAGCCATAAACGCTAAGCGTACACTCGGTATCATTGCCGTGGTGAATAAAAAATTCGATGTGACAAGCCGTATCGCGATTGAGAAAATCATCAGGGGCGACAGCGACATTATTATTGAAAATAAGGTTAAAAAGCTACTAGCAGATCTAAAGATACTCCTGGACCATCTTGCACGCGACAATGACGCCCTCAGCGAATCATTAGGCATGGGTAAAATAATACGCACCGACAAACAAAACAACAATCGCAACAAAATAAACTATCAACGCAATATACTCCCCATAGCCCCTTAACAATCAATATCATCACACGATACTGCCCTAAACAGAATATCAAAACAAAATTTGATTGATGCGCTTGATTTAATACCCGCCTTTCCATAGAATGCGATTTTATTGATATAAACCGTTAATCACAAATTAAGGTTACAAAATGAGCAAACAATTGATTCGCCTTGGCCATTCACCAGATCCAGATGACGCATTCATGTTTTACGGCCTTGCCAAAGGCTTGGTAGACAGCGGTCCTTTTGAATTTGAACATATATTAAGGGATATTCAAACACTTAACGACTGGGCACTTGAAGGGAAGCTAGAGGTCACTGCCATTAGCGTGCACGCATATGCTTACCTACAAGACAAATATGCGATTCTCTCTAGCGGTGCAAGCATGGGCGCTACAGAACTCGCAACTTATCTCGCTGATGCTGACAAAGGTGATATCCCTATTACAGCGCCAACGAATACCGATGCACATGGGCCTATGATCATCGCAAAAGAACAACTCACCCTTGAAGAACTTAAAGGGAAAAAAATTGCCATTCCTGGAAAAATGACTTCAGCCTTTTTAGCGGCCCAATTAGCCATCGGTGATTTTGATTATGAAGTGGTTATGTTTGATGAAATTATTGAAGCAGTATTAGATGGCAAAGTTGATGCTGGTCTAATTATTCATGAAGGCCAGCTTACTTACCAATCTGATGGGTTAAAATGTATTCTTGACCTTGGTCGCTGGTGGTTTGATCAACATGCATTGCCGATGCCACTAGGTTGTAATACTATCCGTAGAGACCTAGGTCCTGACGTAATGGCACAAGTAAGTGAGATCCTCAAGAAAAGCATCCTCTATAGTTTAGAACACCGTAAGGAAGCTGTTGAATATGCGCTTCAATTTGGGCGCGGACTCGACAACAAACTAGCGGATGAATTTGTTGGCTTATACGTTAATCAATGGACCGTAGATTACGGTCCCAAAGGCAGGCAAGCATTAACAGACTTCCTACAACTTGGCGCTAATGAAAAAATT
>Ga0255039_10000017_pt1 | contig 43296 bp, 44 predicted proteins | sample BC1_12_1_MG_FD_181713 | JGI IMG/M metagenome (GOLD analysis project Ga0255039, IMG submission 181713) | Seawater microbial communities from Strait of Georgia, British Columbia, Canada - BC1_12_1 | ecosystem: Environmental > Aquatic > Marine > Strait | place: Canada: British Columbia | collected... | reverse complement strand
TAGAAATAAACAACAAGGTAAAAAAAAAATAAACTTTTCTAAATTGATGAATTCTCGTTTGAATATAGAATCGCATCAACCAGATGAAGCAGATATTATACATAATATTGGTAATATGGTTGATGAAGCAGAGGATAAAAAAAGAGATGAAGAAATAAGGAATGAATTAATTGCTGAATATACAGATTTTTATGATAAACATGGGGGTAATTAATATTAATAATTTTTTTATATATATAATATTATATACATATTATGTCAGATTTTTTTACAAATTTAGAAAATATAATAGTTAGTAAAGTTAAAGAACCAACTATTGTAAATCCTGATAGTGACTTTGTTGTTGTAACATATTGGTGGGGGAGGGGAAATATGAATGCTAATATAGCTAGACCATGTATGGAATTTTGGGAATCATATATAAATGAATTATTAGATATAACAGTTGAATATATTAGAATGATTTTAGATCAAGACATGATAAGAGTTGATGATGTAGATAGCATATTAAATAATTTACAAAACGATATTACAAATATACCTACGTTTAAATCTTTTATTTCAAGAATATCAAAGAAATATTTAGGATCAATATATGTTGATGTTGATTTATTAGACGGACAAAATACACAAGAAAGTTGGAAATGCTTAAAATCTATTTTAAATGAAATGAAGAGAAGTTTAACTTGTCCTAAAAATTTTAATCTAATTGAAGAAGCAAATTCGCCTGAAGATTTATTAAATAGACTAAATATGATTTATACTGAAATATCAGTAGCTATAGTAATGTTATTAAAAGAAAATATATATAAGTTATTTTATGAAGAAGAATCAGTTGTTAAATTAAAGATTGCTAAAGAACGTGGAGAAATCAATGTAGATACTGGAATGGAAATATTAAAAGGTCATATCGAAAATAGAGAACAATTACAGGATGATAATAAAAAACTTTTAAAACTTAAGCAAACTTATATTATTGCTGATAATGAACATAATAATATGAATATATTTGATATATTAAATGAATATTTACGTTTTAGAGATGCTAAATTTTTTCAAGATATGATAACTAATTGGGAAAATGAATGTCAAAGACATGGATGTAATTTTCTTTCTATAGAATACCCTGAATTTGCTGCTGATGGTGGATATCAACTAGCTATAAATGCAAAACCATTATTTGTTAAACATGCTTTAAATTTATGTAGTTCACAAGATAAATCAAGAGCTGTCGTATATATAGATGGCGATATGTTTATTAAAAAATATCCTAGCATATTTGATATGAAAAATATAGATTATATGTCTAGAGGTTGGAGTATAGATCCTAGAGCAAGTTGGAAAAGTTTTAAATCTGCAGGCGGTAAAAGAAGTATTACATATAATCCTTATAAATTCGAAACTTCTGGGGGTATCATGTATTTTTCACAAAGCCCTGAATCTGTCGGATTATTAAATGAATGGATTGATGAAAGTAGTAAAGAAAGGAATAAAGGAAAGGCTGATGATAGAATTATCTCTATTGTTTTTAATTCAAAAAGAATGTTATTAAATATGAATATTATACAATTACCTATTGAATATTTATGGTTAACATTAGATATGGATGAAAATATGTTAGAAGAAGAATATGATTGGAATAAAAAATTAATGGATAGTACAATAATGGTTGAACATCCTGAATGCTTAACGAGTGAAGAGACTGCAAAAGGACAGGGTGCTTCAAGTAGCCGTCAGCCTAAATTTTATGATTTTATTGAAAATGATGAAGAATTTTATCCTGTATCTGAAGAGTTTCATGAATATTTAGCTTTTCCTAATGAAGAAATGGTTGAAGAAATTAGACCATATTTAGATTATATGAAAAAAACATATTATATAGATGATGGTGATGAAAGATTAGTCGATTTAGGGTTTGTTGACCCTGATGATGAAAATAATAATGAACAACCACTATATATTACAGATTATTCTGACCGTTATGGTCGTAGAGAATCAATTGCTATACAAAATGAAAGTATTATACGTCCTCTTATTGACCTTGTTGAAAGAGAATTTGATAATATTACAAAAAAAATAGACGATGATACACTTGTTATATGTGATGAAAACTTATTATATATTTCTCAATTCGTGTATAAATCTTATCCTCAAGAATTTATATTACCATTAGTCATAATATTATTGGAAATGAATTATAAAGTAATATATCGTCCACAAAGATGTGAACCATACTGTTATGTAGATTTAATCAAATCAAAATCATTAAATTTAGATTTAGCATTTATACCAGCCCACAACCGTATGACAAATCAATTAAAACCAATTATAGATTTATCTCAACCTATATATTTTAATAAATCTAGCGAACATAGTATAATTACAAAAATATTACTTATGTTTAATGGATTAGAAGATTTATCTAAACATTTAAATAATGGTTCGTATGAAATTATGTCTCGTATACGAGTAGGTTATATTTATAAAGGTAAAGGAGAACCAGATGCAAATGTATATTGTAATAGAGCTACAATTAAAGATAGAGTTGATTATGTTGATGGACAGGTAGATTATGTTCAACCATTAAGGATAACAGATACACCTCAAGAACCTTCTTTAAGTAATGCCGACCCAATGAGTGCTCAAGTTAGAGGGTTTGAAGAATTACCCGACGATCAGTCCCCTTCTACAGTATTACAAAAACGCCCCACAACTATGCAAGGTGGGAAAAAGAAAACTAAGAAAAAGAAGAAAATCGGTGGAAAAAAGAAGAAATATGGTGGTAAAAAAACCAAAAAGAGTAAGAAGAAATAAAAATATATATTAATAATATATGAAAGGGTGTCCAAATATAGATAATGATACATTAAATGCTCTAAAAAAAATGGGCATAAAACCAAATATAGAAAATAGAAAAAGAATATTTTATACACTATGTATAGTATTACGGTTATTTTTAGCTGGTTTAGCATATCAATTAAAAGATAAGATATGGTTACCATACATTATATTATGTATTAGTATCTATACTATATATAGATTAACCAATAATTTATATGGTAAATGGTGGTGGTCTAGACCATTTCATCTACTAATATCTTGTTTATTAGCCATAGTTTCTATATTAGTAATATTAAAAAAAGTAGATAGTAAATATATATCTTATCTATTATATCTAGATGTTTTCGGCGGATTTACTCAATCATTATTTATAAAACGGTGTTAAATTGTAATTTCTGATATATTTTTTATTAATTCATCATAATAATTATATGGTGTTGCTAATGGAGGATTAAAAAATTGTTCTGGTTCTCCCACATTTCCATTAAACCAATGTTTTTTACCATCATCAGATATAAATTCTATATAATATTTATTATTAAATCCTTTCCCTGGAAAGATATCTTTAAATTTATATAATTTACCATTCCAATTATTATTTTCACCATAATAAAGTTTTACATACTCTGTAATATCTACCTTATAATCATTATTTTCCCAGGTCTGTGCTAAAGATAAATTAGGACCTATATATTTTTTATAATATTCAGAATCCATTTATATTATATTATATTATTATTACTTTAAAGTATCTTTAAAAAATTTGAAAACTTTATTTAGTTTTTTTTAACTAATCTGAATTCATTCAAACTTAATAATGTCTTCTCTCAACGCTAACGCAACTGCTTTTGTGCCAACCGAAGCACCTTCACCTGCTCCCGTGCCAGCCGAGGCACCTTCACCTGCTCCCGTGCCAGCCGAGGCACATTCACCTGCTCCCGCACCAGTTCATCCACACGATGTTACTGGAGCCCGCGAGTGGGATGATTGGGTTTCTGATCCGACTACGAGCAAGCCATTTACCGTAAATGGAATTAGTTTCTATATTAAGAATTCGCCACCCCGTTGTAGCGCTATTCCTATTGCGACTAAGATGAAGGACCATGGACAGTGTAATGCTTGTACAGAGCGTGCCCGCAAGTTCGCTTTCCTTGTTGGTGAGGATGGCCCTGCTTTCATGAATAATATCCGTCATGTCAATGATGGATGGCATTCTGTTTCGCAGGGTTCACTCAGCTGTATCCGAAAGATGGTTGTTAAGGTGAATAAGGCTATCACAGACCCAAAGGTTTTCATTGTCAAGGATGGTTCATTCCCAGGCATTAACGAGGGTCTTGATTTTGGAGATACTATGGAAAAGACGCTAACACCCAACTCTCCTGGGACTGGTCTCAAGGTTGATGGTAAGGTTCTTCCATTCCAGCATGTCACAATTAGGCCAGACTCTTATACTGTCAGCGATCTAGTTGATAAGTATGAGAAGGTTATTATGGAGTATGTTCCGATCATTGGTCCCCGCCTAGAGAAGCTCTGTATTCCCGAGGCTATTGATTCAGTGAATATCATCGAGGCAAATCTCCATAAGCTTGAGCGTCCTGGGCACTGGGCATCAGTGATGCGTTGGGTTAAGGATGTTCAGAAGACCTGGTCTGATGGAAACTATCATTCATACGAGTCAATGACTTCAATTGATAAGGTTCGCCTTGCTGTTGCTGCCATCACCTCACCCGAGAGTAAGATTGAACACGATGGCGATACAGTTGTCCACAAGAGTTACAAGCAGGCATCAAATGTTGTTGACTTCCTTACCCTTGGGCCAATCGAGGATGTTCTTAAGGAGATGGATATTCGTTCAGACCCTAACAATTACATGATCAGTCAGCTTAGTCGCCGCATGACTAAGGAGAAGATTACATCTAAGTATACAATCTCGCTCGTCTGGGATGGTAAGTTTAAGGATGACCTGGATATTCATGTAAAGTTTGGTGGACCTACCTTCCTTCATGAGATTTTCTATGGAAGGAAGGTTATTAACTTTAATGGCACCGACTGTCGTCTAGACTTTGATGCCAATGTATCTCATGGTGAGAGTGAGCCTTGTGAGAATGTTAGTGTTTGTTCTGGGACTTTTCAGGTTTGGGTAAACAACTACACACGCCGAACGAGGGGTGATGTGCCTTTTACAATTATCCTTCATCAGGAGGGTATCCCAGATACCGTGATTGAGCGAACCTGGACTTCCGACCGTAGGAAGGATGATAAGCTTCTTATCACGACTCATACTTTCACTGACATCAATTCAAAGGCCCCTGAGATGACTATGAAGGAGGCAGCGCGCGCACGTGCTCTGAATTCTAAGTGGGAGGAGCACTTTGGAACCCCTGTTTCATATGTTCCGAATGTCGAGGAGCTAACTATTCCAGTTAATATCTGGGAGAAGTCCGATGATATTGCACCATCTACAAACGCTAACATTAGCTTTATGGCTATGGCAAGCAATACTGTGCAGAAGAAGAAGTATCTGTCACAGATTGAGTCAGATAAGAAGCCAGATACACTTTCAAAGCTTCTAACCCTAATGTCTACTGGTAAGCATACACTCGAGATTGAGCCACGCAATTTCTCACCAAGTTATATTACTGAGATCAAGACAAATAAGGTTGTTCTTAAGAATCCATATTCTCTCAATCACTATAATGAGAAGTTTAAGCTACCTGGCAAGCCTCAGGAAGGACATGGGAATGCTCGCTTTACTCCCGATTGGTTTCTACTAACCAGTAACCTTAATAAGGCTAAGGTTGATTGTTTCATCCAGTTTGGCACTACTTGGTTTATGGTTATTAACGATACCCGTCTTCCCAATACATCAGATTTCCCTCTTGGTGGTGGGTTTCACCCGACGAAGCTAACAGCAGGCGTTCATGATCTACGTGATCGTTGGGCTTTCTGTAACACACAGATTAAGCCACTGGTGAAGAGTAATGGAACACCAACAATTGGTTCAGTCCTAACAACCGATAAGATTGATGTTATCCTTAATGGTAATAAGCTTACTGTTAGTGTAGAGTAAATGTATAAAAAAAAATGTGTAATAAATGTGTAAGGATAAATAATAAAAATTTTTTATATATAATATTATATGAATATTATAAATAATTTATGTAGTTTATATGGTAATATATATAATAATATATATGATTTGCAAAAAATAAATAATTATGAAGATTTTTATATAATATTTTGTAATTAATTCCACAACTTTTTAAATTTACATTTGTATATACATAAGATAAAACCACTAATTTTTTCTTTTTTTTCTTTTTTTTCTTTTTTATCTTTTTTATAATTTATGATATAATTTGTATTCTGATTCCTTTTAGCGAGTGCAACAGCTAACATTATCAAATCATATATTATTATTATTATTTTAATAATAATAAATTCAAATTAAATAAAGATATTATAATTACATATTATATAGACATATTATATATGGATAAAGATGGTTATTATGGGCATAGATATAATCAAAATGATTATAATAATAATAATTCAACTGATTATAATTATGAGATTAATAATAATTATGCTTTGGCATTATTTGTTGGTATTGCAACATTGACTTTATGGGGATATATTTACCGTAGTATAAAACGGTGTATAAAAGGTTGTAAAAGAGATAATATTAGATATATTCAAGAAATAGATATTGAGAATAGTATACAAAAATGTCATCAACTATGTGCTATATGCTTAGAAGAATATACAGAAACAAATAAAAAGGTATGTATACTTTCATGTAATCATACATTTCATATAGAATGTATTAAAGAGTGGTGGAAAAAAGAACATACTTGTCCTTTTTGTCGAAGAGATTTTTCAATTAAATAAAGAAAATTAATCATTATTTATATACATTATATTTATGTATTATATAATTTAAAAAAAAATCATATACTTTAGTATCTTTATCTTGAATATTTATATTCATATTTAAATAATTTGCGATTAATATTATTATATAGAATTCTTCATTTTCATAAGATTTTTGTAATAACAAAAACAATTTATTTCTAAAATTTATCTTTGTTTTATCTGGATGACATTTCATTAAACATTTTTTATAAATTTTAATTATATATTTATCTCTATAATCAATATCTATTTGTTTATATGATTGTTTTGGCTTAGGGTCTTGTTTAGGTTCTGGCTCTTTTTTTTCAGGTTCTGGCTCTTTTTTTTCAGGTTCTGGCTCTTTTTTTTCAGGTTCTGGCTCTTTTTTTTCAGGTTCTTGCTCAGGTTCTGACTCAGGTTCTGGCTCAGGTTCTTGTTTATTAGGTTCTTGTTTATTAGGTTCTTGTTTATCAGGTTCTTGTTTATTAGGTTCTTGTTTATTAGGTTCTTGTTTATTAGGTTCTTGTTTATCAGGTTCTTGTTTATCAGGTTCTTGTTTATCAGATTCTTTTTCATTATAAGTTTTTTTACTTAATTGTTTTGTTTTAATTAAGTCGTGTGTCTTTTTTATATATCTAATATAATTAAAAATATAATATTCATTTAAATTTTTATGGTTTATATTATTATATAACTTATGTCTATCATATAAATTATTAATTAATTCAATTTCATAGTCAATTATTTCCATATTTTTTTTTATTTAATATAATATAATGAATAGAAAAATTTTAGAAAAATTAACTATATATATATTGTTATTTATAGCAGGATATATGAGTGCTTCTCTATGGTCTAAGGAAGGGATGGAAAATGGAACAGAATGTTATGATGACAGCGAATGCGAAAGTGGTTGGAAATGTAAAGATGAAGTATGTGTAGAAGAAGGCGAAATAGAATGTGAAAATGATAATGATTGTGATGATGAATTAGTATGCAAAGAAAGTAAATGTGTTGAAAAAACTGCTGAATGTGAAGATGATGATGATTGTGAAGGTGATGCTACTTGCAGAGGGAAAGGTAATAGCCGAGTATGTGTTGAACCTGGACCAGGTACACCTGTCTATCTACAAGTTATATTAGGGATACTAGCGTTAATAATTGTTGTAGCTATAGTGGGAGCAGTCGTTTCCGGCTTGCAGGGCTAATAACTTTATCAAAAGAAAATATTATATATATATATAATGAATATTGCTATATTATTCGTATTTATTGGTATAATGTTATGTATTATAAGTTATACAAAAAATATTACAGAAGATAATAAAGAAGTATATGAAAAAGAATATATAAATAGAGATTTATATGATGAATTATTAATTTCTTCAATTATTAGATGATATTATTTACATACTCGATAATAATCATATTGACCAGTTGATTTACTTGTCCTTTCTATTTTACATAAATCTCCTCTACGAATTAGTTTTAATTTACCAATAGCATCACCCTGTGATATAACTGGTAACTGATCAATTGTACAATTACATATTTTTAATATTTTATTAATTTCATCTGTATTTCTGATAATTATATGTCTATCAACAAGGTCATGGTTTAAAGCATTAAATTGTAGATTTTTCACATTAAATAATGTAACAAATCTAAAATGCTTACTTTGAAGGTTACTATTTTTTTCTTTTAATTTTTTTCCAAGTTCAGTTTCATCTAAATTAAATTTATTATGTAACTGAATATTTAATGTATTTACCATATTATTGATTGTATCACTTATAGTTTCATTAATAATAACTATAATATTATCTGTATACTTAATTGCTTCATTAATATATAAAGACATAATTTTATCTATAATAGTTTTTGTAACCTTTGAACTACTTTTCCCTATTTCTGGAAAATTATAATACAAAACATGAATATAATGATCTGGAATTGTTTTATGTTTTATAGACATATTACACGATATACCATACCCTAAAATACTAAATGGATTACTCTTTTTAATATCAATTCTATATAATTTATCTATTTCTTCTTCAGTATAATCTGGAACACTGTTTGTTTCATAATCTTCGGATAATATTTCTTTGACAACATTTCTAGATTTTGTAACCTCTGTAATTATTTCCATTTATATATATTTAATGTAATAGATATAATAATTATTCAAATTAATTTTAAATTATTTAATAATCATCAACTATTTCTCCATCAATGATTTCTCCATCAACTACATCAAAATTGTCAGGATTCATATTATTATATAAATCATTAATATGTGTAAATATAGTCTCATTGTTTATCTTTTCGTCTATAATAATCCTTGGTGCCATGGACATTGTTTCTAGTTCTTGTAATAACATTTTCATTGCATATGGTATTGCTATATTAACACAATTTTCAGATGAGTTATTATCATAATCTATTAAACCTGTATTCTTATTTATTTGGACCATATATTTATCAGATCTCTCCATCATACTTTCTTTTAAGAATCCTGCGGTTCCATGACCTAATATACTGTCCCTTTCCATTTCACCTATTCTAAGGCCACCACCATTTGATCTACCTGCTGCTGGTTGTTTAATTAACATTTGCATTGGACCTGTAGCCCGTGAAAACATTTTATCAGCAACCATTATCTTTAATCTTTGATAATATGTTGGACCGATAAATATAGATGTTTTAATTTGTTCTCCATTTATACCACTATACATTACTTCATTACCATATTGTTCATAGTCTAATTTGCCTAACATATCTGCATAATGTTCTACACTATTATTTTGGAATGGTGTCCCATCACCAAAATGACCTGTAATAGCACATGTTTTACCTAAAACAACTTCTAAAAATTGATTGATAGTCATACGACTTGGAATAGCATGTGGATTTATCATTAAATCTGGAACAATACCATCTTTAGTGAATGGCATTTCCCATTGTTCTAAGACCATTCCACACATACCTTTTTGTCCACATCTACTTGCATACTTATCGCCAACAGTCGGGATTTTTTGTTTATATATTCTTATCTTACACTTTTTTAAGTTATCTTTATTTCTAGTTATTATTACTTTATCAACTGTTCCACTTGTTTCTCTATTAATATTCATACCAGATATAACAGTTGTTTCAGTACCATCTGGTAATTTATGTTTTTCACATTTGGATGTTATTTTATCTCCATATTTAACATATGTTCCTTCATCAATAATTCCGTCATTATTTAATTTAGAATAAGCTTCTATATTTTTAATTTCATTATTTTTCATTTGATTAGGATTGCTAAAAAAACTAGTATTATTACTTTTATTTACTTCCTCATTATCTTCATAACTTCTAAAATACATTGAATTAAACATACCTCTATCAATTGAAGATTTATTTATCATAATACTATCTTCTTGATTATATCCTAAATAAGAACATATTGCAACAACTATATTTTCTCCATTTGGCAATTTATCTACATTTGTGTATTTTTTATATCTTGTTGTAACTAAAGCTTTTTGAGGATATGATAATATATGTCCAAATGTATCAAATCTTGTATTATAAGCACTTGAATATACTCCAACTGCTTGTTTAGTTTGCTGACATGAAAATACATTTCTTGGAAATTGACTATGTTCGGGGAATGGTATTTGTAAAGCAAGAGGTGACAGAATTAATGAAGAATGTATTTCACAATGTGTATAATCTTTATCAATTGAATATATATCTTTTGCTATAAATAAAAATTCGCTTTCTGTAGAATCTATATACTCAATTGGACTCGCTACTTCTTGTAAAAATTCTAAATAATTAGGTTCTTTTTTCTTAATATCATCTAATTGTTGTTTATAATAACCACCACTATATACTGATACTTCTTCTTTATCATATAAATAACCATGTATTAATTTATCCCAATTTTCTAAAAGTTCGGTTTTTCCTTGAATTAAATCATTTATTTTTTTCCCATCTTTATCATATTTTAATACTAATATAGGTCTAACAATTCTACCAGAATCAGTATATATATATATTTCATTCAAATCAATATTCCATGATATTGATGTATAAATATTAATTATACTATTTAATTTTAATAATTTTAGTAATTTAACTAAAAATTCTGCTTCTTTATGAAATCCAATTAATTTACCATTCATAAATACCTTAGAATGTGAATATAAATCTTTATTTATACTATCCTTTAGTTCTAATAAATTATTATCTTTTAAACATTCCATTATTCCATTTTCACGAATATTAAATGATATGGTGCTTATAATACTTAAATGATTAACTATTCCAACATTTCCACCATCGGGTGATTCGGTTGGACAAACAAATCCCCATTGAGAACCATGTAATTTTCTTGGTCCAATAGTTTTAGACCCTGCAGCAAGAGGTGTTATTAATCTTCTAATATGTGATAATGCCCCTAACATAGAATTTCTATTTAAATCTTGAACAATCCCTTGTTTTGCTGATACACCTGATCCAAATACACTTCCAAATGATTTACTAATTTGATTCATAATTGAGTTATCTATTATTTTATCCTTATTACTATCGACTATCTTGAATATATCTTTTCCAATCTTATCAAAATTAAATTTAAATTCAGCATCTATCTTTAAGGATATATTTTTTTGGAATTTACCCCATAATTCTCGAAATAATTCTAATAATAATGGTCCCGCTGTATCAATTCTCTTAACAGCATAAGAATCTCGATCTGTTTCTTTTATAACATTAATATGTGTTAATATTATCTTTCTAACTGCATATGCTAAATATTTAGCTTTTTCTATATTATTTGTTTCATATGTTGGTAAAAAATTATTATTTAGAATATCAATTACATTAATAATTTCTTTGCCCTTTGTATTTAATGATATAAATTTATATGCATTTTTTTGAGTATATATTGGTCTAGCATCTTTTATTGATTCTTGTAATACATCTAATAATTTATTCTTTAATGTATCACTATCATTATCATATATAATCATATTCAAGATATCTTTATCTGTTTCAACACCCAAAGCTCTGAAAATAATAAATAATGGAATTTTTACATCTAATCCTAATATTCTAACTTGAAAACGCTTACTTTCAATTGTTTTTGATAATGGTGAATCTTTATTTATAATAACATTTGATTTTACATATGATATAGCATTTGTCCTAGATGATTGAAAACCTTCTTTAGATACAGATTTAATTATACCCTGTAATATAATATTTTCATCTGGTGATTTATTAATATATAATACATTATTAACTTTCTTTTCTTGTGATAGTATTACTTTCTCTTTGCCCTTTATAATAAAATATCCACCTTGATCATATCTACATTCTCCCATTTCATTTAATTTTTGAGAATCTAAATTATTTAATATACAAGATTTTGAATGAAGCATAATTGGAAGTATTCCTATATTTTCTTTTTCATAATTAGTAATTCTCATTTCTCCTGGTAATACAGGTGGTTCTTTAGTAGAATCGCCAACATTGTCTATGATTTTAACACCAATATTACAAAAAATATACATGGCATATGTTAAGGACCTTAACCTTGCATCATTTGGATACATATATGACATTTTTTTTGTATCTGAATTATATATAGTTGGCGATGTTAAAAATAAATTATCTTTTCCTTCTATCGGAGTACCACTTTCATCTAATGTTTCTCCAAAATAAAAAGTTATTTCATATCTAAATTTGCCATTACTTAATAAATCTTTATATATAATTAATGGATTTTCTCTCTTAATAATATATTCAATACCATTTGTTTTAGATGTTATAAATTCATTATATGAATCAAGTTGATGTTTTGATTTATAATATTTATTATCCCTAAAATATGTATCTATTATATTCCATACATTTAGTGGTATATCTTCTTTTATTTTTTTAACTTGTTCATATTGAGCTTTTTCTTCTCTAAGGATTTTTTCTAAATCTTCGTTATCTTTTTTATGATGATAATCTTTTTCTATTTCTATATATTTTCCTTGTCCTTCTTCTTTTAGTTTTACTAATGTTTCTTTTAATTTTTCTTTTGCTAATTTTTTAATAGCATTTGGATTATCTCTTTTTAATACTTCCAACCTTAATAAATGAATATCGCTTTCTGTTAAATCTTCTGTCTTTTTAGCTATTATCTCCCGTATTTGTGTTTCAGTCTGTTGTTCCTTTATATCTTGTGATTCAAATAATTCTTCTGATCTAATATTACTAATAGGTAATTCAACCATTTGAGCAACTAAATCATCTTCGCTATAGTTTACCATTTCTTGTTCCATCATTTCTCCCTCTGGTATTTCAACTTCATCTATTTCAGGTAATACTTGATCATCTCTATAAGGCCCAACATTATCTTCTGAACCTTCAGTTCCACCTATTGTAAAACCACCTTCAACTAATTGTTCTTTTATTTCAGATATATCACCACCTAAATCTAATATTACTTTACCTGGCATCTATTAATATATATATATAATTAAAATATATTTAAACTTTTAAATCATAATATAAATATATATAAATATATTATGGGTAGGAATCAATTATTTAAAATAATACCAGATAAGTCTTTTATAATTAAATTACTTAATTTATATGGAATAGATGATTTTGAAGATACTCGTTTTTTTACTAAATATGATTTAGAAACATTACATACATTAGATAAACTAAAAGAAATAGATAATAAATTACATACATACTATCTACCATGTAAATCAAAAATATATTTAAAAGATATTACTATTAAAAGATGTATTGTTATATTAAGACATTTTTTAAAAATTCAAAAATATACACTATTTTCTAAAGAAAAATTTATTGATGGCAAAAAAACAACTGTATATCAATTAATACCTTTAAATAAAGGAATCACGACAATAACACCTACTGAAAAAAAAATTACATTGTCTTTTGAATAATCTAGTAATTTTTACATATACCAAATGTTTTTCTATGCCATTTAGTAATCCCGTATTTTTTTATAGCTTCTATATGTTTTTTTGTCCCATAACCTTTATTATTGTGTATATCATAGCTCTTTAATTCCGGATTATCTTCTACTAATTTCTTAATATACTCATCTCTATATGTTTTTGCTAATATACTAGAAGCTGCTATACTTTTATATTTATTATCACCGTCTATTACACACATATATGATATCATTTTACCATTTTTATCTTCATATATATTAAAATGATTTCCATCAACTAATATAGTATCAATATTATGTTTATTTGTAATATTATCTAAACATTTATGCATACAATTTAAAGTAGATTCTAATATATTATGTTTATCTATATATTCATTATCTAATAATTCTATACTATATCCTATACAGTTTTCTTTAATATAATCTTTTAATATATTTTTCTTCTTTTGCGAACACTTTTTAGAATCTATAATATTATAATTTTTATCTACTGTCCCATCTATTGGATCTTCATTTAACCATATAACTGAAGCCACACAAACTGGGCCAAATAAACAACCTCGTCCAGCTTCATCTATACCCACTTCAATTTTATCTTTTTCATAAAATTGTTCTAACATAATTTATATATATATTTTAAAGATAAAGTTTTAAATTAATTAACAATAACATCTTTTTCTTATTAAAAAACTCGCTATAAATCTACCATAACCATTTTTAAATACTGAATTATATTCTATATTTGAACCATCTTTTATAAAACCACACTCAGTATTCTTTATTACACCACTATCTGTTATAGTTCCATTTATTTCTGTTAATTTTGTTGGATTAATTGTAGCGATATATTTTTCAGCATCTGATAAGTGTGTACAACAAACCATTGTTTTACTCGTAGATATTTGTGGATCATTATCATATGGTAAACAACGGAAATGTGGTATTATAATTCCATCAGTTTTACAACAATCATAAGTAGTCTTAATAACCTGACTTACATTTCCTGGTGAACAAGATATATTACAATTATAATCTGGATTTGGTATTAAATTTGTTGTATATATATTTGTTCCATAATTAGTATCATTATTACAAAATTCTTTTACCTTTAAGACATAAGCTAAACAAGAACCTGAACCAGAATTATCTAAAAATTTATTCCATGTCATAAATGATTCTAAATATACATCTGATAATTCATCTATTATTAATGGTTCACATAATTTTAATTTAAATTTTGTTAAACCGTCTATACCTCTTTCTTTACACTGAACTTCATCCAAAGTTCCTGAAATACTCATATTAACATCTAAAATTAATCTTTTTTCATTTATTCTTTCATAACTGTAATTATTATTCTGATACATTGCTAATTTAGCATTATTTTGATGTAATTTCTTTTGTTGTCCCCACTCCATTATATATATATATATTATTACTATATATTAATATTTAATATATTAACACATATAATATTTATATGACAAATATATTATAATTATTATTAGGGCATATATACATCCAAGTAAATCATTGTTTAATTGTTTTTCTTTATTTAATAATATTACATTTTCATCTATTATTTCTGGAATTGTATTATATTCCATCTAGATATATATATTATAATTAATTATACTTTAACATACTTTCTGGATCATAATCTATCCAATTCTTTGAACCCATAGATTGATTACATTTTTTGCATATTGGCCTTAGATTTGAAGAACATATTGTTCCTTTATTATATTCTGATATTATATGACCAGCTTGAAAACCACTATTTGTAACATTGTTTATATTATTATTACAAAATGATATTGGACATATACCTTGTGTATTATCTTGAAATTCTTTTTGCCAACATAATTTTTTATTGCCAATGGGTATTTTTGTTTTTTGTTTTTTATAATTGTGATGTGGTGGTATATTATTATCTAATAACCATTCTATAAAATTATTATTTTTAAGAGATATAATAACACCATCTTGTAAACAATTTAATTCATCTTTATAAAATATACTTTGATTTTGGTTCATCGTTATTTTATAGCGATTTAAGTTATAAAATTCTTTATTTTTACTATTTATTTCTACAAATAATGTTTGTGCTTCTTTATCATTTTTAAAATAATTAGTTTTTATTAATTCATCTCTAAATTCTTCTAATGTTTTTCTTTTCCCTGTATCTGTTTTCTTTTTAGCAAAATAATCTTTGTAATACAGTTGCATCAGTTTCATAAATTCAGATATCTTTATTTGTTCAAATGTATCACATTTTATATAAAATTGATTCTTAGTTGAATCGTGATTTATAGATGTAAATAGGTCCCTCATTGAGTTTTCTTCTGTAAAAATATACCAACAAAATATTAATTCATTATTTATATTATGCTCTGTATATAACTTTTTACACATATCTAATCTATGCTGTCCATCAATAATATACCAACTATCATTTAAATCACCAATTACTACTCTATTTTTAAAATAAAAAAAATTAGGTTTAGATATATATTCTTTTACCATTGAATTTACTCTATCTTCACTAAGTGCTCCCTGATAATCTGGTTTAATTAAATTTTGTAATTTAATTGTATGAACAATTTTATCAAATGATACTTTAGTTTCAAAATAATTTAAAGAATCTTGTAGTTTTCTCCCAGGATAAGGATTCCTTGGCATGATTAGTAACTTATATATTATTATGATATAATTTTTAAATTATTTTTTCACATGTTCTTTTATTGTGACCCTCTTCTGAATTTTTTTTTCTATTGCGATTGATGATATCTTAATAATCCTCTTTAAAAAATTTGAAAAAAAGATCCCTTAATCTTTAATTCAGATTAATATAATCTATTACAATGTCTCATTTATCGAGTCCTGTTGTGTGGTGGCGGGTGGATGGTGGTGGTGGAGTGTATTTCCGGAAGACCAAGGATCTGGAAGATAAGGTGGGTGAAGCAACTATATCTAGTGCTCCATCATACTCATGTTGGAGGGCTGTCAAGGAAGAAGACGGATTTATCCAATGTGAAAATGGTTACTGGTTGCCGACTAAGTATATGGTCAAGGTTAAGCATTCTAAAGATGAGATTGACCGTTCTAAGAAACATCAGTGGAATAGATCACGACGCAAACTTATGGAAGATGTCCCAACTATTATTCCATATATGAAAACCAAAGTCAGTGGGGTAAGGGACTGTTATTTGACTGATGAGATTGTCTTTGCTAATTATTACCAGAGATGTAAAGATGATGAAAAAGAGTTGAATACATCCATATTTGTCACTGGTTTGCCAAAAACAAATAAACCCATAAAGCTAAAAGATGTCCTTTTGAAGAGATCTCTTGATATTTTTGGAGCTGTTCCTCTTGTCTGCGACCTTCATATGGGTATAGATCATAATAAAGGTTATACTACAGGTGAGGCATACATTGAATTCCCTGATCATATTGATCTTCCTGAAGTAGTTATTAAATCAGATAGATTCTTCTTTGATAAAAATCATAAGATCTATACAATGAAATGCTGCCATAGACCTTGCAAATCTTATGATACAGATATTATCAATTGGCATTATGATAGTCTATGGTATCGTGCTCCAACCAAAGAGGAAATGGAAGAAGAAGACAGGCAGTTTAAAGAATATGAAAAGAGGTTTAAGCAATATCAAGGAGAGATTCCTGATCCTGCTTGGAAGGATTGTGTAGTTACGCCCGAAATTACTAGTGAATACTGGGCAAAGATGCAAGCCTCAATGGATGAGTTTGGATACAAAAATGGAGAAAGTTGTGGAACTATTCCAACTACCCTTAATAAGGATGGTATTAAGTATGAACTAATCCAATATTCTAGTCATGCGTTTACTTGTGATGAACCGATGTGCCAAGCCATGTTTCAGGCTGCTGATGAAAATGATGGTGGTATGGCAGCAGCATTTGTTTATACCATACTTCCTATCTATACTTGTAGAGAGACAGTAGGTGAAACCCATGAATTCCTCGTTTCAGATACTGAGACTAAAAAGGGATACTTTGATGACCTGTGTTATGTGTGCCTTACAAAGTGAAATATTAGAAAAAAGTGTAATATAAGAAAAATGTGTAAATATGTGTAATTATTTTTTTATATTCCTATATGCTTTATATTTTTTATCATTAATTTTTTTTATTATTTCATGATCATGATCTTCATAATTACCTTCAGCAAACCCGATATCATTTTCATATCTATCATATATTAATTTGAAAATTTTTATAAATAAATTTACAAACTATAAAATATGGAACTTGTAAAAGAACAAAAAGAAAAAAGATTAAAAAGTAAATTAGAACAAATAAAATTAAAACAGAAATATAAAAATGATATGTCTTGGTGTATCCAACATATTGGATATTATGATTTCCTAAATAAAAAAATGAATAAAAAATATAAAAGAAATAATAATTTACTAAAAACAATTAGAACTTATGATTATATGTCTCCTGTAGCATATTAATTTAATCCTTCATTTAATTCATCATCAGGGTCATCACTAAGTTCATAAGGGTCATAATCATCATCTACTTCATCATAATCGTCATCTAAAATAGATAAACGTAATCGTAAAGTTCTTCCTAGTTAATTATATAATTTAGCTACTGGATTATTTGGATCTAATGTTTCTACTTCCATATTATTTACCATTATAGTTGTATATTTATTCATTAAAACATTATATAATTTATCTTTTTTATTTTCTATACATATTACTTTATTTGGTAATATATTTAATAAATCTATTGCCATTATTAATTTCCCATTATACATTATTTTATGATAACCACTTAATATAACATCTTTATTTGGTATATCTTTGCCTATAGCATCCTTTTCTACTTTTATAATATATTTACCATCTGAATAAGTTTGTGTTATAGCTACTATTGATTCATTTTCTATTGTATTAATATCTTTATTTATTTCTTGAATTTTTATATTCCCCTGATCTGTTTTAACTAATGTATCTTTAACAAAACATATATTACCTATAAATTCATTATTTAAAAATAATTCTTCATTTAAATATATATCACTATCTTCTTCAAAAAATGAAAAAATATCATCAATAGATCCTTTACTTTTATCTATTTTATATTTCTTATTACTATTTGTATATCTTTTAGAATCATTTCCTATTAATGTTGAACAAGGTCCATACCAATTATGTTGTATATTTCTAGAAAATCTACTATCATTTGTATTTTCATTATCTTCTAATGGTATAATAATATTATTTTTTCTACGGTTACTTTTATTTAATTTATCTTTTAATAAGTCATAAGTATATCTGTTTGTAATTTTATCTACAACATCATCATTTTCAGGAGATATAATTAATATTGGTGGATATTTTTTAAATTCATTTAAACTTAACATATCTTTATCAATGTAAATACTTTTCATATATTCTGCATAACCTGATATATTATTTATAGTATCACCATATATATTCTTCCAATTATTAGTTTTTTTACTATCTAGTATACTTCTAGTTATACATTGTAATTCTATTGTCCAAGGAGATATACTCCACGGTAAAGTTCCACATAATGTATAACATTTATGAAAATTTATTGAATCTCCATTTAACCAAGTTAAATTCTTTTTAAGAGTTTCATGTATTATTCTATGACACATATACCCCCCACCACTATATCCTCCCATATATAAATTTGTGTTTTTAAATTTATTATTTATTTCAGTATCTTTAAAAAATTTTTGTAAAAAATCTTTATCTGGTGAATTTTCTTTTCTTTTTCCACATATATCATAATTATATCGTTCTGCTGCTGAATTATATGTAATTGCCCCCGATTGATCATTATAACAAAACCAAAAAGAATATCTATCCCCCCAATTATGGTAACATGGTTTTGATTTTTCATTAATATCTTTTTCTAAAAATTCATAATTAGTATCCCAATCTAAGTTATCAGGTATTATTTTTTGTGGTGAATCTATATGATCAGCATATTTAAATTTAGGTTTTCTTGTATTTTCAGGTTCTGGTATAAAACCTGATTCACCTTCGACTGAATCTTTCATTAATATTTTATTTTCTAAATGACTTAATTGTGGTAATTGAATAATATTATACCCTTTATTAACTAAATATAATATAAATTTATTTCTCCAATAAAATCCACCATTATTAGTTCCATTTACCATACTCATAGAGTCTAGAGAATCGAATCTAGATACTTTTTTATATTCTCCAAATATAAAATTATTAAAACTTTCTAGAGTACCTCCTAAATGTATATATGTTTTTGTATTACCTTCTTTATAATAATAATTGACATTTCTATATAAATCATATACGTCATCTTCTCCAATTCTATTTCCATCAAAATTATTGGTTGAATAATAAATTGTTCTTTGCTCCCATGAATTTAATATAGTTTCTCGATTAATTGCGTTTTCTTGATTCCAATATTCTGGCCCATAATTATTACCATTATTATCATATATACCACCTTCGTCTAATTGTTTAATAATATCTTCTTTATATATAGTTTTTGTTGTATTATCTCTCATATATAAGATATATATATATATATATATATATATATATATAAATTTGAAAATTTAATTTATATTTTTTATAAAATTTAAAATGGAAGCTTCAACACTAACCCGTCAGTCTACAAAGGTTCATGTCCCTACAGACTTTTATTGCCCAATTTCAGGCGACCTTATGGTAGATCCAGTATCAGAGCCTAGTGGTCATACATATGAAAGATCACAAATTATGGTATGGTTACAAACTAGTTCTACATCACCCTTAACCCGTGGACCATTAACACAAGATGAACTAACTACTAATGTAGCTGTAAGGAATGCTATTGATGAAATTCGTGGTAAACTAGCAGAAAATCAATTAAAGATTGATTCAAGAATTGCAGAAATTGAAACAAGGGAATATATTGATAAATTAGATGAAATTTCTTTAGAGTCCTTTTATGATGACAATAAATTATTTATTAAAGTAAATACTCCTCCTGTTGATGTAAGAGCACCAGTTGATGTTGTATTATGTATTGATATTTCAGGTTCAATGGGTTCAGAAGCACCAATTAGAGGAGCCCGAGGTGAAAATATTAGCACTAATGTATCTGTATTATCATTAACAGTTACTGCTGCAAAGACCATCTTAGATTCGCTTAATGAAAATGATAACGTATCTATTGTTGTATACACTACACAGGCGAGAATTGTCGTTGAAAATATGGCTTGTTCAGATGAAAATAAAATTATTGTAAAACATCAACTAGATGAACTTAGACCTGAAAATACTACAAACATTTGGGATGGACTACATAAAAGTTTAGAAATTCTTAGAACAACTTCTCCAGCAACTAAGCAAAAGAATATTTTCCTTTTAACAGATGGAGTCCCAAATAAGGTGCCACCACGAGGACATGAAGCAATGTTAAATAGATATTATGGACAGTATAATTTTAAGTGTACAGTCACAACATTTGGTTTTGGTTATAGTTTAATGTCTGATTTACTAGATAATATTTCAACTATTTCAGGTGGAGATGGGTTTTCATATATCCCTGACTCTGGTCTTCTAGGGAATATCTTTATCCATGGTATTAGCAATTTCCTAACTACTGCTATTTCTAATCCTACGATGACAATTAGATTAAAAAACAATGCTAGATTTACTAATGGTAGTAATGAATTAGTTACTAATATTAATAGTCTAAAATATGGACAAAGTAAGAATTTTGTATATGATATTGATATTTCTATGGTTCCTCAGGGAATTAGTAGAGATAAAATTGCAGAAACTGTATTACATATCAATGGTAAAGATATTATGGTTAATAATTCACCTTTCCCAGACAATACTTATAAAATAGAGCAAGTATGGAGATATAAAGTTATTGATTGTATTACAAAATGCACTGAATATCAAAAATTTAGTCAAAGGGAAAGGGTAAGAGATTTAATTAATCCATTAATTGAAGAAATGAAAGGTGATATGTCTCTATTGGCGAATAAGTTTATTCAAGATATGGTTACTGATTTAGAAGGACAAGTTAGAGAAGCACTAAATATGACTGACCAAGGGAATCGTGAAGATTGGTATAATAAGTGGGGTAAACATTATTTACTATCCCTCAGAGGTGCTTATCAAAATGAACTATGTAATAATTTTAAAGATCAAGGTGTTAGTAATTTTGGTGGAGAATTATTTAACTCTATTAGAGATACAGTTTCAGATACATTTGATGGTCAACCACCACCTAGACAAGATATTCAGCAAAGTCATCGAGGGGGGGGGAGAAGGGGTGGAGGTAGCCCTCCTCTTCCAGCTCCTACTTCTAGATCATATAATAATTCTTCTGGATCTTGTTGTGCTGAAAATTCATATGTTACTATGAGTGATTATTCTAAAAGACAAGTACAGAATATTAAAAAGGGAGATATTGTAATTTCATATGATGAAAATATGAATAAAACGACAAGTGTTGTTGAATGTGTCGTTAAAACACAATGTGTAGATATGTGTCCTATGGTAAATATTAACAGGTTAAATATCACACCATATCACCCGATTATCTATAATGGTAAATGGACATTTCCAATAAATGTTGCTATTGGTAAAAATATATACATAGATACAGAATATATCTATTCAATTGTAACTAATAATAGAAATAACATTATTGTTGAAGATTATATCTTTGCAACATTTGGACATGGTATTCAAGGAAATGTAATTGGTCATAATTTCTTTGGAACAGAAAATGTTATAAATGATATAAAAAAATTTAATACATATAATGATGGTTATGTTATTCTACAACCACATATGATTAAGCGCGATGATAATATGTTAGTTTGCAATATTATTGAAAACTAATAATCTATATTTGTATAAACTATACCATGTTCTTCAGCAGTCCTTTCCTTATCTCTATAAAATTCTTTAGCTCTATTTAATCTAACTCTTATATTCTCTTCACTATTATTTTGTTTATTTGCTTTAGTTAAATTATTATAAATACTACATGTTCCGGTTGAAAAATTAGGATTATGACGGGATAATATAAAATAATCAATCCATATTTTTTTACTGTTAGTATGATCTTTATAATCTAACATAATCATATTTATATATTTTGCATTATTTTTAAAATCTAAATCTTTTTCATCTTTATTTTTTGGAATTATAGAATATGAATCATTTTTTATACTTATATAATATTTTATAAAATTAATAACACTGTCTCGTTGTGAGTTAGTTATTTCTTTATTTAAATTATGCATTTGATGTCTAAAAGCAGGGGAATAACCCATTTTATTATTATTAGAACCATATAGAAATCCACCAATTAATCCACAAATGTTTGTTAATCCTTTCCTTTTCTTATCTGAAAAATTTTTAATATTAAAATCATTTCCATATATTTTAATTATACTAATAGCAAATGTAACTAAAGGAGATTTATCTCTATTCCAATATTTGTCATCGTCTATTAACCGTTTACCACCCTGTAATCTTTCAAACATTTCATGGATATGGTTATCATAATCTTCTGATGTTCTAGAATTATTTTGTATGACCTCTTTTGTTATTTTATAATCTAAGAACCTTTTTTGATCTTCTAAATCAAGATCATCGAATGTCAAATCATTTGATAAGGCAAAACGGCAAGCATGAAAATCTTGTAAAATACTTAATCGGGTTTGTCCATCTTCAATATCATAATATTTTACCATTTTTCCATTTTTCATAATTTTTTTTTCAGATAATACTATACCTGACATTGTATAATTTTGAAAAACTGTATCAATTAATCCCCATTTTTGCTCTTTATTCCATTGAGGAAATCTTTGATGTTTGGGTATTCTATATAACAAATTGCTTGATGGTCTAGCTCTACTATCAAATATTGTATAACTTTTTGTTACTTTGTCATACTCAAATAATTCACTTAAAGTAATACTTGTGGGTTCTTCTCTTTTTATTTCTTCTTTTGGAATATCATAATTATAATCATAATTGGTATCACACATAACTTATATATATTTTAAAAGATATGTTTTAAATATTTATCAAATTTTTTTAATTTCTACATTAGATAATTCTGATAACCGTGTAACATTTTGATCATTTTTATAATCATTAATATACTTAATTTGTTCTACCCCAGAAGCACATAATATTTTCATACAATTAATACACGGGTAATGGGTAATATAAGCTATACATTTGTGACAACTAACACCCCTCTTTGCACAATCAGCAACTGCATTTTGTTCAGCATGGACCGTTGCTTGTTCATGATTGTTTTCTACAATTGATTCATGGGGACAACCAGGTAAAAATCCATTATATCCTTGAGATATGATTCTATTATCTTTTATAAGTAAACATCCAACTTGTAATCTTTCACAAGGGGACCTTTTAGATGTAATAGATACTATTTCTTTAAAATATTCTTCCCAACTTGGTCTTTTCATTTATATTAATAAGATATCTTTTGTTTTAAGTATAAATCACATAATTAAAATATACATTAATTAATTAATGGAAGACTTTAATACACCCGTATATGCACAAGCAAAGATTGAATATACTAAGCAATTAAAAGACGTTTTAATGAACCCAATGTATAATAAAATGTTTTATTTATATCAAGAATCAAAAAAAATATATGCTAATAATACACATGATTCTGTATTTAATATTTTTAGAGAAAAGATTCAAGATATACCTAAATGGAATAATGATATGATTGAAGATGAATTATTAAAAATTATTGAAACATCAAGGTGTGATTGGTTGGAAGACTTAGTTACAGCCGTATTTATAAGTCATACAAAAGTCTTAGCATCTATAAGCAATAGTAAATATAATAAAAAAATAAATTTAACAATACCTGTATTAACTAATTTTATTCATAAGGGTTATATTAATTTTGCAAGAGAAATATGGAAAAACCCATTCTTATTTGATGAGAATCAATCTAGTAGTGATTATCAAAATAATATTAAAACCATTGAAGAATTAATTAAAGAAAGTATTGATTTAACTATAAGAAAATTATTACCCGTTAAAGAAATATTAAGAGATCATTTAGAAAAAAATAATGATACTGAAAATGATAATGATGAAGATGAAGTAGAAAATGATGAAGAAGAAAAAGAAAAACTTAAAACTAAAAACCTTCAAAAAATACTAATGTCCGAGATAATGAATCTAAGGAAAGAAAAACATATAGACAATTTACAACAACAAGAAGCAGAAGAAGAAGAAAGATATTTTGATGATGATGTTGATGAAAATACAATCTTAAAAAATACTCAAAATATTGAAATACATGATATCTTAAATGAAAATAAACCTGAAAATAATATAGAACCAATATATGATAATCCAAATATAATAGATAGAGAATCCGTAGATGATTCAATTGTAAGTGTAGAAGAAAAATTAAATGGATATAAAAATATGAAACCTAATGTTGTTAAAATTGATGAAGAACCTATTAATGATGTTAAAATAACTGATGAACCTGTTAAAATAACTGATGAACCTATTAATGATGTTAAAATAACCGATGAACCTATTAATGATGTTAAAATAACCGATGAACCTATTAATGATGTTAAAATAACCGATGAACCTATTAATGATGTTAAAATAACCGATGAACCTATTAATGATGTTAAAATAACCGATGAACCTATTAATGATGTTAAAATAACCGATGAACCAATTACTAAGGAAACCCCAATAAATATTGATAATACAAATAATATTATTAAAGATATTGAAAATACGTTAGAAAATAGTGATATAAAAACTATTCAAACAGGTGGTAAAAAATTAAATGATGAAACTATGACTCTAGATAATTTTCTAGATGATGTAGATAATATGGTATCTAATAATACAGAGACAAATAATGATTATACATTATTTAATGATGCCAATGATATATAGGATTAAATCTCTAAATATTTATCTATTATATATATAAAAATGTTTGAAAATCCGATAACCTTTGGCTTTTTAATAAGTATTGTGGTAACTTTAATTTACTATATGGTAAATAAGAAAGTAAATAAAGTAGAAGAAGAAAATAATCAAAAATATGCAATATTATTTGGAGTATCATTTATTGCATCATTGTTTTTTAGAATGTATATAAATGATGGTGATTGTGAAGTAAATATACCTATAGATGGTGGTGGTGCGCCTTCAATAACAAGTAGTACGCCATTAGAAGCACCATTTTAACATTTATAATAATTTTTAATTGGGAATAATTTTTTTTTTATTGTGTATTTATTAAAATAATCATTTAATATTAAAGTATTTGGTTTTCCATTACAAGCATATTTAGCAATGTTAATATATAAGTCAAAATTTTCTGTTTTATTTATATATAAATTATTATTATTACTATCTATTACTATACCATTTAAGAAGTCTCTTAATTCGGTATTATGAATATGTAAATTATCTAATTCTTCTAATATTGTTGTACTTAATCTACACATATCAAAACTATAGTTTGGATATATTTTTTCTTCATATTTTTTTGATTTATATAAATCTATATTTGGTATTGGATATGTATATTGACCTTCGGCTTCTCCATATTTAGAGAATACATCATTATAATATATTTTATTTTTATATTCAAATATACATCTACCATAATCTATTATACTAAATAAGTAACCATGTGTCGGAACTCTAAAATACTTGTTATTAAATTTATAATATAAGTATGTCTTATCTGTTTTCTTATACATTATATTATTAATATGTAAATCATTGTGTGTAAATTTATAATACTTCTGTAAGTATAATAAAGCAAATGTTATTTGAAATAAACATGTCCTAATTAATTCAATATTTATATCTTCTATTAAAAAATCTTCTAGTGTGCCTTCTAATTTTTCTATGAATATATATTGTACTGGCATATTTTTAAAATTGCTTACAAATTCGTCTGAATTATTATTAAATTCTTCTTCACCACTATCACAACTATATTCATCGTCAGAAATATATAAATCAATTGAAAATATATCATCGATATATTTATGGAACCATCGTTCATCTGAAAATTCTTTATATTCGTCTGTTATATCTATTCTATAATCTTTAGATATACCATTAATAGATCCATAATATATTGGAAATGATGGTAATATATTATTCAAGGTTAATTGACTGGTAATGTAAGAAAATAAAGCTTCTATATAACAACTATTATCCATATTATTAATTTTACTTTGTGTATTATATGTATAATTCGATGGCAAATTATTAGATTGTTTTAGACTATAATTATTCATCATTGTATGGATTGGGTCCAATATCGGAATACACTTAGCAAATAAATCTTGCTTAAATACTGAATTATGTTTTTTATCATAAACTAAGCAACCTACTTCTTTATTAGAATTATGGCTACTTTCTTTTATTATTTTATCAATATTATTTAAAAAATATCTTCTATTTAAATCTATTATTTTATTAGCATTTTTTGTATTATGTATATGGAAATATAATGAAAAAAAAGGCATATATATTTGCCCATTATCTAGATTTAAATAATCATTACAAGATGATATAAAACGGTGTATTGATTTTTTTTCCCATTTATGGTATGTAATGATATCTTTCATTTTATTATTACTTATTATTATTTATAATTTTAAACGTTTATCTTGGATAAAATTTATTTATTTATAAGTAATATAGTATGGAAATACAGTTAAAAAAATTTAATATGAATGATATCAGTCACGATAAAGTTGTAGTATTAATAGGGAAAAGAGATACTGGAAAATCTTTCTTATGTAGAGATTTATTATACCACCATCAAAATATACCAGTAGGTCAGGTTATATCTGGGACAGAAGCAGCCAATCAATTTTATAGTTCAATTGTTCCACCTATATTTATTCATGGTGAATATAGAGCAGAAGTTGTTACAAATTTATTAAAAAGACAAAAATTAATGATTGAAAATTTAAGAACTAATCAAAACTTAGATCCAAGGTCTTTTTTAATTTTAGATGATTGTTTGTATGATAATTCTTGGGTAAAACACAAAGATGTTAGGTCTTTATTTATGAATGGACGACATTATAAAATATTATTCATTATTACAATGCAGTTCGCGTTAGGTATACCTCCTAACCTTAGAACAAATATAGATTATGTATTTATACTTAGAGAAAACTATGTATCAAATAGAAAAAGATTATATGAACATTATGCAGGAATGTTTCCAACATTTGAAATGTTTTGTCAAGTCATGGATCAATGTACAGAAAATTATGAATGTTTAGTAATTAATAATAATGCTAAAAGTAATAAATTAGTAGATCAAGTATTTTGGTATAAAGCTAACCCACATGAAGATTTCAAAATTGGTGGAGCACAATTTTGGAAATATTCTAAAGAAAATTATAAAGAAGGCGGTGATGCAACTCAAGAAACATTGTCTTCAGTTGGTAGATCTAAAGAGAAATATCAAGTTCATAAACATTTATGAATTAGATAGTTCTTCTTTAATTTTATTATGTATATCTTCTTTTTTTATTCCATTGAATGAAGATCTTTTTTGAACATTATTATTTGTATCTAATATATCTACATAATATGTTGGAAACCCCTTTGTTTTGAATTCTTTAACAACTTCCGGATTTACCTTTTCTTCTGCCGAATTCATTTCAACATTGAAATCGTTTATTGAATTGCCGTTATTATTAACATCTTCTACTAATTCATCCCATTCTGGTTTTGCTTTCTTAGAAAATCCACACCAGTCAGCCCATACCATAGTGACTCTTGCTTTTTTCGAGTTATTTGAATTATTTGAGTTATTTGAGTTATTTGCATTATTTGAATTATTAGGTTTTTTTCCAAAAGCACTTGGGCGAATATTTCCACTTACAGCACCTAATTCAGGTGTTTTTAACTCGGCTAACGATGGTGTCTGTGAATTAATATTTGGAACTTGTGGACCATTTAAAGCTACTTTAAAGGGTGAATAGTTAATAGAATTACAATTCTCATTCGCCCTAATATGTGTGCTTTCAGAATTTAATAAATTATTATCAACATTTTCTAATCTTGCAGGACCAACATCGTCACAAGAAGCATGTAAAATTTCTCCAAATATAAGTGGTTTAGCATTTCCATTACCGTTACCGTTACCGTTACCGTTACCGTTACCGTTGCTATTTCTATTAGCATTCGCTCTATTAGCATTCGCTCTATTAGCATTCGCTCTATTAGCATTCGCTCTATTAGCATTCGCTCTATTAGCATTCGCTTTGTTGCTATTCATATTTCTTACAACAGTATTTGTGTTAGTGGAATTATTTGTGTTTTCGAGCGAATCAAAGTTTTCTTTATTATCGTATAAACAAAAAATTAGTATTAAACCCAATACAATTGGTATTAATATATCAAGAATCTTATTCATATATGTTATATAATATATTTTTTTAGTCTAATATTATTAAATCTTCTAATTTCCAATATTCTACATCATTTCCTACTCTTCTTTTAATTATAAAAGGTATTTTCTTTTGTTCTAATTCCTCTATAACTATATCATAAATTTTATCATATTTATCTGGATTTTTAATAAAAGGTAATGCCCCTCTTTGTATTAATTGGATCCTTTCATATATAACTTTTGTTTTTTCATATTTATTTAATATATTAGAAGATTTATTGTTTTTTTTATTATCATCATAATTTTGATAGAAGGCTCTGCTATCTTCTGGATCAACTAATATTTTTGTAGATATATCTTCTTTCTCATAATTAAGTGTAGACATGTATATATATATATATTATAAATATAATATATATTCAAATTTATAACTTTATATATATTTATTCAGTATTCGTCCATGATACACCACAAGATTTACATATATACATAAATTTCATATTATCTTGATCATATTTAATGAATAATATATTTGATTTACTTGATTCACAATTTTTGTTTATACATTTAATATTTGGGTTGTCTTTGATACTGGGAAGTGTATTATCTTGTGATATATTTACATTTGAATTTATAATTTTACTTAAATCTACGGTATAATTTGTTTCATATATACAAGAACTCCCCATCCATGGTTTTACATGATTACAACTAGGGCAATCTAATACTAGAGTATCAGTATCTTTTATTTTAATATTCATCATATTATTACAGTTATCACAAAGTTTTTCCATATTTATTTATAGTAATATATTTATAATTATAATATATTACATTTATTCAAATTTTTAAATAACTTATAATTCTTTTAATTTATAATAAAGTAATGCATAATCTATTGTTTCAACTATCCCATATATAGAGTTATATGTTTTTCTTACATTGTCTTTATTTCCTTCTATTTTTGACATTATAACATCTTTATGTTTAGTATAATATTCTTCAATCTCTTTTTCAAATAATGTATCTTTTCTATATATTATATTCTTATATAATAAGGAATTGTAAGTATTATATTGAATTATTTCATTATAATTATTATTAATCCTTTTTCCTTTTGGACTATCTAATACATTTTCATAACCTGGTTCATTCATTAATGGATTACTATCTAATAAAGATTGAATTGTTATTAATACATTTACTATATCCATTGCTGAAGTCCAACTAGGGCCTGCCCATGTCCCTAATATAGATAAACATACTTTACCATTTACATATATATTTGGATGTACTCTAACTTTATTTAACGACTTATATGTAAATGTTGGTGGAGAAAATGGATAATTATTTGGAAATTGAATTTCAAATATTAAGAAACCATGTTCATATATAGAATCTTTTGGACCTGTTATTAAAGCGGTGGCTTTCATCATATCTTCTTCATTAAATTTAATATATATCCCCTGTTCATTTAAGTTTGAATCTTTAATATTTCTAATATCAATGTTAACAATTCTTTTCATAGCGGCTTTCATAATTTATATTATATTCATATTTACTTTTTATATATCTTAAAAAAATTTGAAAACTATAATATTTTTTTTTCATATTATAAAACGAAACAGAACTTAATACAGAACTTAATACAACAAAGAAAATGGCATCAGTTCAGGACACACAGGGTTGGGAGCGCGTGATTAAGCAGGAAGTCCGTCCTTCTGAAGATGGAGCCGATGATGATGTTGTCTGGAAGGCAACCATCAATGTAAACCTTCCAAACCAAGACGAAGGTGAAGACAAGTCTCTTGGAGCATTCGTTGGTTTCAAGGGGAATAACATCCGAGCTATTTCTGGAAAGTCTAAGAAGATCTATATGGAGAAATACCCAGATGATAAACTTGGATATCTTCGACTTCATGTTTCTCAGGAAGGTTGGGTTGAAGGAGATGTTGAAACCAAGTATGTTTCTTGGAATGGACTTGAAGGATGCTCTAACATTGAAGAGTTCAATACTATTCTTGGTAATGAACTTCTATTCTGTGAAAACAAGGTGAATAGCATCACTAAGTCTAACCCGAAGGCTAAGAAGGCTAAGGCTAAGGCTAAGGCTAAGGCTAAGGTTCATATTGGAAAAGTCTTTTACAATTTCTGGTGCCCAGTTAATACTCGCTTTATTGGGAGGATGATTGGGGTTGAAGGCTCTAATGTTTCAACCCTTAAGTCTACGATTAAGGAAGTTTGTGGAATTGAAAGGATGCCAAGCATTTACTTTAATGAAGAAGGGAGGGAAGTAAAGAATGATGCTTTTAAGCTAAAGTGCAACAATGCTGAATTTGTCGATGAAGAAAATGGTATCTGGATTTCTGTAAGGTTTACAGGCCCCAAGTCTTATAAGAAAGTATATGATGCTTGTCAAGAATTTGTTGATTCTACATTTGCCGAAGATGATGACGATGAAAGCGAATATGGTTCTATGGATGGAGAAGAAGATGATCCTGAAGATGGTGGTGATGATGATGATGGTGGGAGTGGTTGGTAAATCCTTATTATCAAGTGTGTAAGTAGTGTGTATAAAAATAATATATTTTTTTATTTATTAAATATAATGAATAAATTATTACTTTTTGATGTTGATGGAACATTGGTTGATTCATCATATAAAATATCTGAAGAACATGGTGTTATTTTAAATAGATTAAAAGAAAATTATGATATAGGTATTGTTGGTGGTGGTAAATTAGATAAAATATTAAATCAACTTAATAATAAAGTTTTTTTTAAACATTATTTTACTGAATGTGGTTCATGTTATAATATTAACAATAATAATAATGAATTGGATCTAAAAAATATATATAGTAAAAATATTAAGGAACATCCCCTTTATAATCATATTAATAACCTTATTAAATTATCTCTTAAATATATATCTGAAGTTAATTACACTATTGTTGGTCATTTTATTGATATTCGCGGAGGTCTTATTTATGTTTCACTTATAGGTATGGTTGCAAATGATGAAGAGAGAAAATATTTTATAAATATAGATAAAGAACAAAATATAAGACAAAACTTAATTAATTTACTTAATAATGAATGTATTAAATTAAATATACATAATGATATTTCAATTTGTATGGGTGGATCAGTCGGTATAGCAATCTATCCTACAGAATATGATAAAATACAAGTTCTTGAACATCTAAATATGTATGATATTAAAAATATATATTATTTTGGTGATAAATATCAAAAAAATGGCAATGATTATAAATTGATAAATATATTAGAAGATAATGGATATAAGATAGATAATATAGAAGATACTTATAATATTTTACTTGAAAATTTTTTATGATTTTATTTCATCTAATGATTTTATATTATATAATTCTGTTGAAGTAATATATGTATTTCCTAATATATCTATTTTAGAAGAACACATTATACTACCAAAGTTATCAATACCATCATAATGATATGGTCTACATACATCTGTAAAATCTATATTTTGAACTTTAGGGTTACAATGATCACATATTTTAACACATCTCTTTGTTATTTCATCATATTCATACTCATCTGGGCAACCACTTACATATTGTTTCCCTGGACCATTATCTGATAAAAAATCACCTGATTTAAAGCCTTCTACTATATCATTGCTATTTCTATTATTATTACTATTTGTATTAGCATTACTATTAGCATTAGCATTAGCATTAGCATATACAAAATTTGGATTTAGATAATTAATTAGATCATTATTTTCATATGTTATATTAGTTCTTCTATTTTGTAATGTCCCTAATGTTTCTATAGCCATATTTTGAGGATAAACATCCGGTAATCCATATTCTATTTTTGGTTGATTTTTTCTATCTTTAAAGTTTAATGGTCCTGGACAATTTACTGGACAATTAAAATTATTATCATTTATACATCTTTTTAACATAACATTTGCATTATCTTTCATAGGATTAATATAATTACATAAAGCTTGGTTCTTTATATTTTCTGTATAACTCATATATATATATATATATAATATTATATTATTAGCATGGACAAATAATTTTATGACCCTTCGGGTAAATGATTTTATGACTCTTCGGGTAAATAAAATCCCCTTAATATACAATCTGCTATAGTACCTCCGGCTTGGATAGCAATATTAGAACCTGAACCCCTCATTTGTGGGTGGATATAATAAGTTTGCCCAATGACTAGGTCGGTCAGAATCCAGGTCATATGAATTACCTCCTTATGTGTGTAATATGGAGCACTAAAAACTCTTTCTGTATGTTGTCCCCCTGTATTATAATAATCAGTAAATTCATTACCATCGTATGTCCCCACATTCGCATTGGCACACAGTCTGCCATGTATATATCGGAAAGATGATGTTGTTTTAGAATAATATATAACTAATTCTATACAACATTTTTCCGCTTTAGCTGTAAAACTTGATGAAAGCGAACTATTAAATATATTTTGCCATGTAGAACTTAGAGTTTGATAAGTTGAAGAATTCTGGGTTTCGCCGTAATATGATGGGTCGCCATCATGAACTTTCCATAAAAAATATGGAGATAATATACTACTTCCATCTGTAATATCAATGTTACTTACCTTAGATGGAATAGACATAACTATATATAATATATATATATATTATTTACGCGTAGGCAAATGAAGATAAAGACTTAGTAAAAGGGTTTTCTTTAAAAGGTGTTAGTAAATCGGGATTTAGTTGTTCTAATAATAATTCAGCATCATTTGTTTTAAATTTATCTCTAGTTAATTGACATTCAAATTGTTTTGGTAATTTTTGATATACTTTATCAATCCCAACTTGATCTCTTGTCATATAATCTTTATCCATCTTCTTAACATCTACATTTAAGTCTCCGCCTCCAATCCATAATGATGTTGAGACCTTTGTTGGTTCTCTTCCTTGTAATGTAATTTCTTTTGTTGGATTCATATTTGAATTTAATGCTGATTGTCTTGACATATTTGAGGGTAAATATGTTCCAGCAATACCATTTCTATTTAATTCTATTGTTGTTTCTTTTAATCCAGTTCTCATTTTATCATATGGACCTTTTTCAGGTCTATTATGAACACTTGTAATATAACCATTATTAGCACTATCAATTGTAGTTTGTTTTACAGTTTTCTTAACTTTATCTTGTAATCCAATAGTTTCACCAGGAACAGTTGTTCCTACATTTGTTAAATGAGTTCTTTCACTTGTTACTTCTCTTTCATTTGGATACATTTCATACCCTAATTCATTGTAATCTAAATTACCTGGTTCGCCTTTCATATTTCTTGTTGTATCAGAACATAATTGCTGTTTGATAGATCTTCCTACCATTGGTCTTTTTTCATCACTTGCTACGCCATTTAATGGTGCAGCAGCCCCTAACAATGTTCTGTTTAAGTATTGTCTATTTGTATCAGGTAATATCTCGACTGGTCTTTGAGAAGGACCAGTTACTTCTGCTACCGTTACTAAATTTCTTGCTGGGGAATTTTTATAATCTCTATAGGGTCTATTTTTATCAATATTTGATTGAATTCCTCTTTTATTTATTTTTTCACCGCGAATAACTCTTCCTTCATATGATACTTTTTGATTATTAAGGGTTCTTAGAGTATCTATACTTCTAGAATTCGCAATAGCTTGATCAATATCTCTATTTAATTCACTCTTTGCATCTATTGGGATAACTTTTTCTTGTTCGAATGGCAATTCATTTGTCCTATGTGGGCCAGCAACATATCTCTCTTTATCTGATTGTGGTCCATTAAAATAATTTCCATATATATTTTCAGGAGCAGGTTGAAAAAAGTTTGGTGTTTCTTGCTTATTCTTTCTATTTATTGCTGAAAACCCACCCTGATGTCCTTCTAATGTTTTATTATCATTTAAATCTATTAATGGTGCAGATCTTCCTTTAAAGAATGGTTCAACTCCTATCCCTTGATCATTTATTAAAAAATCATCTTTTTTAACATATCCTTGTGTTGATTCGCTCCATATATATTCTGAATTATTACTTATTTCTCCTATATTTAAATTAGATAATCTATGTGTATTATTAATAGCTCTATTAATATCAATAACATTATTTGTATCATTTATCATGCCATCCATTTGTTTATCGGCCATGGTTTTTTCTTCTTTTAATGAATTACTTAAATTATTAACTTCATAAACTGATGTTTCTGATGGTATGTTTTTTAATACATTTTTATTAACTCTGGATGATGATTGTTCTTTTTTCTCTTCCTGGTTAGCTAAATATCCGGTTCCAATTATTCCTAATAATATTAATGCTTCCATCGTATATATAATATACTAATATAATATAAAAATTATTTAATATTTATCATATTCTTAATTTCTAATGGTAAATTTCTATGGTTAAATAAAGAAATCATATTATGTTCTTGAAAGTTTCCAATTAGTTTAAAATGATTTGTATTTTCGTATAATAATATAACTGTCATTGTATGTGGTTTATATATATTCATCGTATTATAAATTCCATTATTATTTAATATAATTAAATTAATATTTAGTATATTTATTAATAAATCCATTAATATATGATCCCCCCAAAATATATCTTCGCTACTTGTTATCATTTTTTTATATTCTGACATGGTTGTATTATATGGATCCCAATCTTCTTCTAATTCTCCTGAATCTTTTAATACTTTATATAATCCAATTATTTCTTCATATATCTCTTTACTTAATGATTTACTAATCATTTTTCTTAATAAAAGGCTAGTTGTTGGGACATAATTTTTATTATACATATCATGATTATTAAAAGATAGTGATATACAGTCAAATAAACAATTGCCATCATCACCACATTCTAATTGACCAAACTGTGAATTATTATTATTATAGCTAACTTGTTTATTTAAAATTTTAATTAGTTTTTGGGGTAATTTATGCCATCCTAATTCATTTAAATAATTATGCCAGTTATATTTTTTTATTAATATACTATTATTATACATTTTGTTATCTTGTAAAAATATATTATCAGATAAATAATTTATATTGTTAATCATTATTAACATATAATTATGTTTTATTTTTAAATTATGTACTTTAAAAAATTAATTAAATCCATTTAACATTTTACCTGTTACTGGACAAGGGACATGGTTATCTAAAGTGTTTAATACACTATTTTCACCTATACGGTTAAAAGGTTCTATGCAATTTTCTTGTGGATTTTTATATAATTGATACCATCGATTTATTCCCATACCTTTAATATTGAATGCTGGGTTGCTAAATCTTGTATTACCTTGTTCCATAAATCCGTCTTTCAAGTTAAGTATCTTAGAATTTTTAAAATCTCCCATATGATTTACTAAATCTTTAGTCGCTCTTTTATCTATATTTAATAATTTTGTATCTACATCAACTAATGGTTGAGTTCCATCTATGCCATTACCCATCCTTTGCAATCTAAAACTAGGGTCAACCGGATATACTTGTTTATTATGTTCAATTTGTGTATCTAATTCATATAATAATGGAAATTGTGATACTGCTTGTTGACTTACTTCTTGATATTTATGGTTCCTTAAAATTTCTTTTGATCTATCGCGCTTAACTTTAAAATCTATTGCTGACATTATATATATATATAATATAATATATTATAATTTATTTATACTTTGTCACAACGTTTCATATAATCTATATTTCTCATAATTTGTCTGCTAGGTAATCCTCCTCTGACCCATGTTTCATCTGAATTTTCAGGTATAATATGATTTGGATTTTGTACTTCTTCTCTTAATTTTTTAATCATTGGTGTATAGTAATGTGTGAGTAAAGATTTACCGGCCAATACATTACAAGGTCTTTGAGTGTCAGTTTTTTCTCCAGGTTTTAATACAGATTCTACATCTACATCATATAAACCTCTTACATATGGAGTGGTTAAAGTTAATCTAGTAAATAATTGATTTATATAATTCTTATTTGTCATATCTTCAAATCTTAAACTTGAATCTTTATCAATTAGACAACCGTTCTTTCCACCCCAATGACCACCATTAAAACTAATGGCTGGCTGACTAACCTGAATTTCTCTCGCTTTCGTTTGCCCACAATCATCTGGAATAAAATTAGATATATCATATATCCCTGGTTTCATTGATTGAACTGTTCTTAATTCTTTATAATATAAATCATTTTCAAGACTAGTTAAATTAAATAAATTAGGGTCAGTTGGTGCGGAAAATTCGCCTGAAGTAGTTACATTTATACTTGGTAATTTAATTGTTTCTGATGTCATTATATTTATTAAATATATTTTAATTTTAAAGATATATTAAAAAAAATTTAATTTAAAGATATTATCTTACACCCCCACCCTGTCCTTTTGAACCATTAAATCCATCCGCTGAATTTCTATTTAATCTATTATGTAAATTAGCAGCACATTGTATACCATTTCCTTCTTTACAAGTTGGTGGTGTCATGTAACACCATTTAGCAAATTCTGTTTGTTTATTCATAGGTTCTGTATTTGGCATTGTATAAAATTGTCTTTGACTATTTGATCTATTAAATAAATCATTTGAATCTCTATATAATCCAGTTTCTAGTTTATCATCAACCAATGATGCAACTCCCAAATTATTATATGTGGGAATAGCTTCAATATCTTCTTCAACTTCTGAAGTATTTGTTAATATATTCATCATAGGATTATCTACCGTTGGTGGTCTATATTTATCATTATTTATTTTGTCTATCATATTATCTAGTTCTATAATTGTCGTATCATTCATATTTGTATTCATTAATTCATCCATATTGTCTTCTTCTGATTGTTTTGTATTAGTTCTATATATGTATACTGTAACTACTAATACAATAAAAGGTAGACAGAAAATTTGTGTTTCTCTGTTATATAAGTACATTATTATACTATAGTAAATTGATAATCTAAGACAAGCATTCAATTTTCTACTTAAACTATAGGTTCTTAATGGAATTACTTCTAGTAAATATTTTTTATTAAATAATACAGATATATCATTATACCAAAAATCTGTTGTCATATATATATATTATTATATTATTTATTTATTTATTACTTTCACGTTTCTGTAATTTTTTTTGTAATCTTTCCTGTGTCTTATTTCTTGGCATACCTTGTGGCATACCTTGTGGCATACCTTGTGGCATAGAATTCATCATATTTCCTGCCATTTGTAATAATTGTGACATATCAGGCATCTCTTGTGTTTCATTTGTCTGTTCTTGCATTTTTTTCTGCATCTTATTTATTTCTGGATTTTTCATTAAATTATCAAACATTGGGTTGCCTTTAAAACCATCATATAATGTTTCAGCTTCTCCTGACAATGTTTCTTCACTTAGATTTCCACTTTTTATTTTTTCTTGAACTTTTTCATTTATAGTTGAAAATAAACCCATGATATTTCCAGAATTCATCATATTCCCTAATATATCTTCAGGGTTACCACTTTCTTCGGTTTCTCCCATAAGTGATTCAAAATCAATATCTTCTGCAATTTCCTTAGCTAACTGACCTATGCCTGTATTTGTAAATATTTCATCAAATCCTTCTGTATTTATTTCTGAATTATTTTCTTCATTATTTTTATTTATATCTTCTATACTATTCTTTAATTTTTTTATATTTTTAATATCTTTCAAATCTTTTATATTTTCTTTATTGATTTCATTTACTTCACCAGATAATAATTTTTGTAATTCATTGCTACTATTTAAATTAATATTTATAATACAAAATGTTTGTAAATATTTCCATATATTATTCTTAGCAACCATCGTTGTTTCTTCATTCACCCAAATATCTGAAAGAGATACCCCCTCTATAATTTCATTATTAAATACTGTTTCATCTTTATTTACAATTTTTTTTGTATTTGTATCTATATTTTTAATAAAATTATTAATTAGTTCACTATCTTCTATTTTATCTAGAACTTCCATTTCTAATATATTTTTATATTTATTCTGTATGATGTCTTCATTATTTGATACCATAATAATATCATTTATAAGTAATTTAAATACATCTAAAACTTTCTGATTTAACTCCATTATATATAAATATATATATAGTTTTTATTCTTTAAATGTCCGCGTATTAAACTCTACCACCCATTTGATTCCCACCCATTTGATTCCCACCCATACTTTCTCCACGCATCTCCATCAATCTAGCATATTCATCGTCCATTTCTTGTGCTTTTCCAGATTTTGTGCTTTCTTCAATTACTTTTTCAGTGTGTTTCATATCTGTATTTAAGTATTCATAATTATCTTGGTTAATATTTCCATTACTTGTTTCTTCTAACATTGAAAACCCTAAATCACACATACCCCCAATGCAAAATCCATCTAATTCATCATCTTCATTACTATCATTTGGTGGTCCACCTTGCCCTTGTTGTGGTTGCTGTTGCTGCATCTGTTGCTGCTGTTGCTGCATCTGTTGCTGTTGCTGCCCCTGTTGCGGGTGAGACTTTTGATTTGTTTGAGAACTATCATTCCTATTTACTAATTCATTTTCCGGTTCATTGCTATTTTGTTTTAGTAAATAATCTATAAACTTAAATAATTCAACACCGGGTAAGACTTGTCCATCAACAACCATACAAGGTACACTCTGAATAATATTTGGATACGGATTAGTATCAATATCTACAACTGGAAACCTTAATATTTCTCTATTTTTATGTAATTTTACCAATAATTCATGACAATGTTCGCATCTTCTACTAATATAAATAGTTTCACTCATATAATCTATTTAATCATATTTATAAATTATTATATATATTTAAACATATAATTTGAAAATAATATAATAATTTATAATATATAATATACTAATGGCTGATATTGATAATAGCACATACCAAGATTTTCAAATAATTATAGATAAAAAAGATGTTAAACAAAATAAAAAAACATTGAAATTTGATATTAAAGGAAATAAAGAATATGGATTATCTAAATCTTTAATAAATGGCATCCGCAGAACTCTCTTAACTGATATTGATACAGTCGCAATTGATGTAAAAGACATTAATATCATTACTAATAATGGTAAATTACATAATGAATTTTTGAAAGACCGCATTTCATTAATACCATTATATATTAATCCAGAAACATATCATAGAAATTTACTATTTAAATTACATGTTAAAGTAACTGATACACAAGTTCTTAATATTACAGCAGATATGTTTGATATATATCCCCTTAAAGAAAAATATGAACTTATGATAGAAGAACAGGCAAATAAAGAAGTTCCTATTGAAGATAATATATACACTAAGATTGAAACAATGTCTACAGAGTTTTATGATATGGATAATCCAATTTCAAATGAAAAGAAAGCTAATATATTTAGACCCTTTATATTTAAGAATAATGATCCTAGTTATTATTTAATTACCGAATTAAGGAATACAAATTCTACCGAAGTTAATGAAGAAATTGAATTATATTGTTGTCCAACAATAGGTGTATCAAAAGATCATGCCAGATGGAATAATATTCCTTTAGCTGTATATACATTTAAGAAAGACCCCGAATTATTTGAAAAAGTCATGAATGAAAAAATGACTTTAGAAAAAGTTAAAAATAAAGAAGTATATATTGAAGAACACAAAATTAGTGAAGGTGAAAGATATTTTCATAAAGATAATCAGTTGGAACCATATTGGTATGATTTTAGTATTCAATCTAATCATATATACACTCCAAAAGAATTACTTTTACTTTCGATTGATAGATTAATGTATAAATTTAATAATATTGAAAAAAGGTTATTAGTTCTTAAAAATAAAGCAATGAAACCAAACGACGATGAAGAAGAAGATAATTCAATTGAAGATGGTTATAAATTTACTAAACTTAAAGTAGATAATACTTACAGTTTATTTATGGTAGATGAAAATGATACTGCAGGAAATATAATTCAATCTCATGCTGTTGATAAATTCATTACAGATACATCATATGTAACATTCTGTGGTTATAAAAAAGCACATCCTTTAATTAATGAAATAAATTTTAGTTTCTTAGTTTCTCCTTCAGATAATAATGAACAACAAAAGAAAATCTATATCATATCTTTCTTAATAAATGTTGTAAAAGACATAAATCAAATATTTAATAAAATTAAAGAAGAAGCTGAATTAAACATCTAAATTATACCATATTTCTTGCTAATATTATATTTAATTCTTTATTATCATTATAATTTTTTATTAATTTATTATATTCTTCATTTGCATATTTATTTATTTGTTCTGAATTATTACTTTTACGCGATTTTTCTATATTTTTAATATATATGTCCTTACTTTTATCTGATTTATTATTAAACCATGTTTCAAATTCCCCTCTTGTAATTACTCCATTATTTAAAAAATCTACACGATTTGCTTTATTCTCTAATTTATAAATATCCCACGCAGAGTGTTGTGGTTTTACTTTATTTTGAAAGTGTAATAATTCAACATTATCGATCATATTATTTTTATTATAATCTATAATATCAAATGCTTTATTTATTTTTTTTTCTTTTATATCTTTCTTATATTTAAGTGATTCTTTTGTCTGATTATCTTTAATATCATTAATAATAACAGATTTTTCTAAAAATGAATTTCTGCGAATACTATCTTGTAATATATCAAAATTTTTAATATAGTAATCTGAATTTATTTTATGTTTAAACCATTCATTACTATTTATACCAAATATTACTTCTTTATCAAACCCTTCATATGTATTTATTACACGATTAATAATAAAACCTATTAAAAAAATAAGAATATATATTGGTTTCATTGAGTATATTATATATATATATTTTATAAATCATCGCAATTATTTTTTAAGATTAATATGATAATATTTCAAATTATAACTAATATTCCCATGCATATCTTTCTCGCCAAGTATTAGTATTTTCATCAAATATTAAATGCTGTTGTTCATACATTGCCCGTTGTTGTTGCTCATATAATGCTTGCTGTCTCATTTGTTGTTCATACATTGCCCGTTGTTGTTGTTCATACATTGCCCGTTGTTGTTGTTCATACATTGCCCGTTGTTGTTGTTCATACATTGCCCGTTGTTGTTGTTCATACATTGCCCTTTGTTGTTGTTCATACATTGCCTGTTGTGGAGACATATGCATCATACTTTGCTGTTGATGCATCATACTTTGCTGTTGAGGCATCATACTTTGCTGTTGAGGCATCATACTTTGCTGTTGAGGCATCATACTTTGCTGTTGAGGCATCCTACTTTGCTGTTGAGGCATCATACTTTGCTGTTGAGGCATCATACTTTGCTGTTGAGGCATCCTACTTTGCTGTTCTTGAATTGGTTCTGGTTCTGGTTCTGGTAATGGTTCTTTTTCTAATAAAATATCAGGTATTTCTGGTTTTAATGGTTTACCTTTTGGAGATAATTTTTCAACTATTTCTTCTGGTGTTAATTTTTCTATTCTTTCTTTTCTTTCTTTTTTGAAAGTATACATTTTTTTCTTTCTTTGTTTTTTATTCATTTTAATTTCTGGCTCTTCTCGATTTTTACCTATTCCTTCACTTCTTATTTGTGATCTTAATCTTTGTGATGATGCTTCCATTATTTTCTTATCTTTAATTTCTTTTTCCTTTAAAAATAATTCGCGGTTTATTATTGAATTCATATCATTCATATATTTATTTACTGGATCATTTATATCATCTATTATATCTATTTCATACTGTCTATTATATACATCATTTCTAATATCATTTACCATGTCAGATGGATTATTATCTTCGGTGAAAAATTCAAATTGTGCTAATAAATATGCCTTTTCTATATCTTCAATAATTTCTTTAGTAGGCATGGCCCATCTATAAGAAACTTGTTCCCGTGGATATGTAAATTCTTTGACAAATTCCCCGCTATTAACAATTGGGGCTTCCATACCTTTTACTTTTTT
>Ga0255039_10000016_pt1 | contig 43519 bp, 38 predicted proteins | sample BC1_12_1_MG_FD_181713 | JGI IMG/M metagenome (GOLD analysis project Ga0255039, IMG submission 181713) | Seawater microbial communities from Strait of Georgia, British Columbia, Canada - BC1_12_1 | ecosystem: Environmental > Aquatic > Marine > Strait | place: Canada: British Columbia | collected... | reverse complement strand
TGCTAGAAAAAAATATTTAGTAGCAATTGATGAACACGTTATTTGTTTAGATAATAAAAAAATACCAATGGATTGTGTTAAGATAATTTTATCATTTATTAGTAATAAATTATAAATCTACGGTAACTGAATTTTAAATGATATTTGACTTAAATATCTAATTAGTGAAGCTACGATATTTTTTGTGAATAATGTCTTTCTTTTTTCTAGAACTACCTCAAACGCATCGTCTTCTACATCGCATCTTTTTTCAAGCAAACACGTCCCAACCATTTTATCATAACAAGTATCAAAATTCATAAATGCAAGCTTGACGAAAGCATTTAGATTACCGCTTTTTAAAAGATCTCTAGTAGAGTTAACAGATATCGTACCCCACGTTTCATTAATCTCTCGTTTTGTATCGAATGTTTCGCCCAAACTATGCAAAATAATTTGAGGGTATGCAAAACATATACCGTGATGATCTCCTGCTTGCAAGTTAACACCTAAGTATGTGTTTGTTTTAGTATCATTCCATTTTATGTTTATCTTCTCCTCATTATAATCTTTCAATGTATTCCAATAATTAATTAGATCTGATATTAATACCAATTCCGTAGGCTTGTCAAATTCTACTACGTGTGTTCTCTTACTACTAATAATTCGTCTGAAAATATCCGTGTCACTCATATCGCGCCCGTGTGAATTAATATAATATGCTTCATATTTTTCATCATTGGGTGTTAAAATAAGGCATGTACTGTGTGTGCTGTATTCTAAATCAGGTCTTTTTGTTTTTGTATTTCGCGTTTCTATAACACAATAAGACTCCAGTGCAAACATTATAAATATCACTTTTTTTTCGGATATACAATGTTGAATATTTTCATAGAGATATTCATAATAGTGACTGTATTCTCCTTCATCTTTTCCGAAACGACCACATGCTATATCTCGTAGTATATCTTTTTCGACACTTTTATTTTTTTTGGGAATGATTTCTTTTAAATCTAGTGGAACTTGTAAAATTATTAAATCTTCTTTCATTGATTTGCAAAATACCTTGTCACGTGCGAGATTACACGCTAAATGGGCGGATGTATCTGTAGATATGTTATTTGCTTTTATTTGCGCTGCCTTTTTTAAATAAGAGGAAAGTTTATAATGCTTTCCTCTTAGTTCATTTCTAGCTTCAGATAAGGTTTTGGTTTTATTCATTGTGATTGCTATTAAATGGTTATGTGTTAAATGTAATTAATTACTTAATATAATTATTTAAATCTTTTCAATTTATTAGGGTCGCAATTATGTCTAGTATTACATCGGAAATTACATCTTTGCGGTAATGTTTGTAATGCTCTACACGAGGGTTTTTCTTCAGGCATTTTACATCTCTGAGGTAGTCCATTGAATGTCAAACTTTTTCCTACACATGCACCACTCAAGTTGCTCTTATAAGTCGGATATGTATTGCTATATAGCGATACTGGATAAGATCCATTAGAAGCTCCGCCAAATCCATTTACACTATTAACATGATTATCAAAAGACATAGATCCCCTATTCGTATTTTTAGCGCTAGTCTTATTTATACCGTTTTGACCGGTCACAAGTTTTCTTGTAGATTGTGCTTTTAACTGTGTTTGATATTTCAATCTATTTATTCTCGATCCACCTGATACACCCCCCTGGCTTGAAAATCTAGGGTTACTTCTTTTATAAACCGCTTTGCAATTATTATTAGTTGCTTCGCAAACCGTGTACCCTTTTTTGGCACAACTTATATTTTTTGACTCATCCATTTGTTGTGAACAATTCATAACAGTGCAATCTAATCCTAGGATATTATTGCATGAAAGGTCACAATTTTCAATAGGCGATTCAATTTTACCCATCATAACATTTATGTTTTTTCCTACTATATTACCATTGTTAATCATTTTTTTTATTAAATGATAATTAGGTTTTGTTTCATCATAATACACCTCATAATCAAAAAAGGTGCCTGGAGTGGTCCTCACAAGGTCACTATAAGGTATTTGAATATTGATATCGTTAAAATTTAAAATAAACTTAAAATTCTTTAAAGTATTTTCATTAAATTGTTTCTCAAGTGCTTTCGTCAGCATAATTTCAAAACCATATTCAACAGGGTCGGGAAGCACAATTTGTGTCAGGTTAAGAATAGCGATTACATTACCTTTTAAATTATCAGGATTTAACCGTGCGTTGTCGGGTAAACCCACATTATTCCCATACCCATAGAGGAAGAGTGTTGACGTTGGATTTGTAAGGGATGGTTGAAATCTAAACTTAACAAAAATTTGTTGTGATTTACTACCAGAACAATTCTTATTTCCTCTCTTAAGAGGAAGGTTGCTATAAACTCTTGCGTTCGAACACCCTGTTAAAAATTCTGAATTAGATGACCCTTTTATAGATGAATTGGAGAGATAATTAAATGCCAGATAATTAAACCCTCTACAGCGCCGTTCTAGATATTGCTTAGAAGAGTAGTTATATTTATCATTCATCCATCCATTTCTATTTTGTATTTGTTTTTTAACTTGTGGATATCCGCATAAATTAGCATTTGTAGATTTTGAATTATTTACTATTAAATTACCGCTTCCATCAATTCCAGTAACATTATCTTTTCTGAATGCGCCACACACTTTTGCATAGTTATCCTTATATACAGTATTTTTAGTTAGTGCTTTTTTTTGAGCGTGTAATTCTTTTGGATGATCGCATAACTCATTTATAGTTGGACTACAAGATTCTTTATTTCCATTAGACAGTTTTCCTGTAAACAATAATTGTTTTCTATAACCAGGAATTGGATTCCTAATGATTTTACCATTGCAATATTTTTTCTGTTTAAAAGGCGCATTTGGATTTAAAGGAATACAAGTGCAGTCAGAGTTAGGATTTCCGCAAGATGTGCATCTGCAATTTTGTAATTGTTTTTGATTATTATTAACATTTACATACGCCGACTGTAGGGGTGTTGAATTCATGGTGTTAAATATAGGATTTCCATCTGGATGGTGTGTTCGGGTTCTTCTTCTTTTTGCCCTTAACATTTATATTTAGGTTAGAAAATAGAAATGTTAGTTTGAAACGTATTTATGGGTTTACGGTTTTCATTGAAAATGTGGCTTTTTCTTGACATTTGCGATTTCCTTGATATCTTGCGTTATCAACTCCCTCATATTCATCTACCCATTCGTCAAATGTTCGGCCAATCGGTTTTACACAATCTGGCATTGGACAATCTGCTACACATTTATTACCATATCCAGGCGCTCTTATATTATGACTATCGGTTCGTTGATTATAACCATAAGTTCCAGATGAATGAGGTTTCCATGTCGATTGACCATGATTAGGACGGGTAGATCGTCCCTTATTGGTAAGTTGAGGTATTCCGAAAGGTTGCGGTCTATATCTTATAGCCGAAATATTTCTATTAGGCCATACCCTCTCTTGATGTTTGCGATTATAAATCCATCCCGTAAACCTAGGCTTTCCTGCGAAATATTTACCCTTTCCATTTCCATCTGGATGACATCTTTCATTTGTTTCTCCTCTTTTGCATTTGCTATTTGCTGATCGTATAGTATCGAGCTTTAATCTCTCCATTCTGCTTCCAGCACATACTGCTCCTTGTACTTTAAATTTTTTATTATTGGGCTTCCAAACTGTTACAGCATTTTTAGACAATAGATTCGCTGACGGATTATTTGTCGGCAAACAACTAATACAAGCATTTCCCCCGCTTTTACGATATTGGGATTTTTCGCAACAAGTAGAATTGGGATAGAGCGATTTTTTACATTTTTCACCTTGCGGGCAACTTGAATTTGAATCGTCTTGTATTGGTAAATTTTTCTCCAGTCCTCTTTCATAAGTATTCATTGCACGATTTTTATTGTATTGTGAGTAGCTGTAGGAGTACGCTTTTTGCCATCCGCGACAAGATGCTTCTTTTTTATTTGGATCTTTGCATTTAGAAGCACCTGGAGGACAAAGAAGGCGTTTATGCTTTTGCCAATATATATTACCATCTTGTCCCATTTTTTTAATATATTCAACACAAAATTGTTGTTTTGGTTGCATGCCCGATCGGATACGTCTGTCATAACACACTCTGGTATCTTGTTGACAAGATATAGCATAGGAATCCTTATACACATCGTTGGTGGCTTCTTTAGAGGTGCAAAGTTTTTCTTTAAGACTAAAGTTATTAATAATAAATGTATTATCTTGATATAAACTCCCGTTTGCTCTATATAAGGTAATTTGACCACTTGGATATAAACTGTTTAATTTCTGCTGGTTTTTTGTACATTCCGCGTTATTGTTAAATGAAAATCTTAGCACAGGACCACTTGTATTATATCCAAAATCGGTTACATAACCGAAAAATTCACCATCGCTTAGATAAATATAATCATTTCTCATCGGTCGAGGTGTTTTAAATTGTTTCGCGTTCTGAAGAGCCAACTCAATATAACAAGCACCTCTGCATCCTTTATAACAAGGTTGTGAACCCTGATTACTCTTACAACAACACGCTAAAGTTTTTCTATATCCGGCTATAGGATTTCTATACGGTGCCCCGACTCTAGATGACCCTAATACTTTATATTCTTCATGCTGAATATGCAAATTACTAGCACCAGACATGCCAGCCCATACTCCTTGCGTTGAGCTTTGGCTTTGGTTTGGTTGTTTAAAAAATAATCCAAATACTCCAGACATGATGTAAGGTTGTTTACTATCTAAAACACAAGATTCTCCAGAAGATCTTATTATCAGTCTGACATTTAATGGGAATGCTCCTGAGCAATCTTTTGATTCCGCTCGCGTTTGGCCCAATGGAATACATTCATATGCATTTGGAAAAATAATATCTTCAATAATACCAATTTCCTTAAATGGAGGATTGGGGATATTACTAACTACATATGCAGTATAAACAATATTGCCTGGCTGAAATACTGTACCACTATCCAATGTATCGTACCATATATCTTGAGTGATATTTTCTATCAAAAAATAATTTCTACAACATTGTTTGCCACATCCAGCTATTGTACAGGAGCAGTTATTATAAGGCTCACCTGTGACAGGGTCTATTATATCCGAGGTTCGACCAGTATTATTTCTAGCATTAAATCTGGAATTTTGGCTTTGATATTTATTTACTAAACCTGTACTATTAAATGTGTTATAAATTCTAGATCCGTCTGAATTATGTAATTTTGTTCTACTATTTCTTATTTTAAAACTTGGCATTTATATTAACAAAAGAAAAAATAGGAGTGATATATAATGAGTATTGTTGTGTATATTTTAATAATTGCATTTGGATTTTTAATAGTCAATCATATATTTGAACATGGTTTCAAAGCAGTAGAGGGGATGGTAGTAGATAGTATTCATAAATTAGATTACATGTGGGGGAGGGAGGGAAATATGGGGATTACTATTTCAAATTTAAAAAAAAAATTAAATAAAACTTTGGATAGAAGTAAGAAAATAAAAGACAAACTTGATTCAGCCAAAAATGCAAAATCGGCAAACAAAGAGACAGATAACCACTCATCTATGCAATCATTGAATATACAATCTAAAGCATCTAATTGCGAAGGATTTCAAAATGAGAACATATTGAACAAATTGCAAAGTAAAAGTTTATCTCACACAAGTAAGCTAGGTGTATTAAATGGCATTATATCTAACATTAATTCAAATATTAAAACTATTGAAAATGGTTTGTAAAGAAAAAATAAGGAATACATATATAATGACTTTTTACATATGTATTTTTCTATCTTTTATATTTACTATTTTAATATTGAAATATTTATTTAGATCTCAACGAGAAGGTTTAGAAAATAATCAATCGGTTGAAGCAGAAAATGATAAAAAGGAAAACGCACTTACGAATTCTATAAATTCTAATATAGGTCTAAATAAAAATACAATTAGTAAATACAATAAAAAAAACACTGATTTGAATAATCAATTGGATATTTTAGAAAAAAAGGTAAATTGTAAAATCCAATCTCTCAATTCACGACAAGATGCGGTAAAAGCAAAAAAGGCAAATCTACAAAGTAAAAAGGATGCCGGCACAAACTATTCTACAAAATTTTATTAAACCGCGTCTTCAATTTCAAATCTCCTAGCTTCAACATAATTTAAAGGGTTATTTTGAACAGAAAGAATTCGTTCTCCAATGTTTCTTCTATTCATTTTTTGAATGGTTTTATTATGACTTCTACTATAAAAGAATATAGTATGAAGTTGCATCATCGAAGTGACAGGACTCCAATAAGATATTATTGTCACATCTTCTGTAAATTTTGCAAACATTAGAATAAATAAAAAACTAGTTATAATGAAACACGTGTATATTAATTTAGGAAATATTGCGTGGTAATAAACCGATTTTCTTTTTATATTAGAATTAATTTTAACTAATAATATCAAAAATGTTATACTAGATAAAGAAAATGTAGCTAATCCTTGATAGTACGACCATGCCAACCATTCATCATTTCTCATTTTATAAGGTAAATTGAGCGACTCTAGCTGAAAAACCTTTATACTCGCAAAATTTGATGTCCCATCTAAACTCCATAAAAATCCACCTAAAACCCACCCTAAAACAACACTTAACGACAGTTCTCCACAAACGCCAAAACCATCATAAATCTTATATGTTTCCAAAGGGTTTACCCTTTCTATTAAATAATACGCTCTGCAAATCTCACATCTTCGCGAACTGTCTCTTCCCACGGTTTCTTCTCGCCATCGTTGTAGACATGACTCATGTACCCATTTTGAAGTTCCGTCACAAGAACAGGGACTTATTAGTTGTTCTTCCAAACCATCTTCTAAGCAAATTCGGCATTCTGCCATAATGTATATTATATGTATATTTTAATATACTTATTATATAATAATGTCATCATCATTTTTTCAAAAAGCGGCAAAAAATCCACAGGATATGGGTGAAAAATATACAGGGCCTAGTTATGTTTATAGTAAGTTTATAAAATCGCCTAGTGAATTAAAAATGAGTGGCGAGGGATCTTTGGATGCTTTGTCATCAAATGTGGCCGGACTAATGGATTATACACAACTCTTAACAGAGGGTGGGGGAAATGCTCTTAAAACCGATGGTCAAAATTTAGGGAATAGGTATTTTTTGAGTACTGGTGGAAAATGCAAGGATTCGCAAGGTAATACCGTAACACGCTCTATTTACATTGATAATGTTCCAGACGGCGGAGCACCAGCTTTAAAAAAAATAGGGATTGGCGACAGTGCTTTTAATGGTCTTATTTATGGAATGTTGAATGATGTAATGTCATTAAATCCCACACAATTATTTGGGGCATTCATGAGCGGAAGTAATCCAGAATGCACCAATATTCATACAAAAACTATTGATGCAGACAACAAAGACGGTACAGGAAGTGGCTTCGTTTCAAACAGTGAAATTATAAATATAAATCCTTGCGCATTCGTAAGCGGAAAAAATCCCCAAACTTCGGGGGTATGTCCCACAAAAGAATCTTTTGTTAATGCAAATATAAAAATGGGAAATATGCAAGATTTGACAACAACTTCTTTTTCAAAAAGACGACCTTTAGCAGATTTATATACTGCAACGGTTGGTGGATTATTTATATATTTAATTTACAAAATGCTCTATAAAAGTAATTAGATTTTTATATCAAAAAATTCTAATTACCTACTTTTGGCAATGTCAGTTCAATGAAATAAGGTTGTAATGGTTTAAATATGTATTCAATGGTAAGGGGTAATAGTGCGAAAACAACAACAATGCCTAACCATGGATATAGCGAATATTTCCTTCCTCCAACTAATGTAGATCTATTTTTATTTGCCTCTTTGGCCTTTGCAAATGCTACACTACTTTTTTTTGGAGTAGCCAGTACTTTGCTCGCTCTATTTATATTACTAGGACCTCCCGTTACTTGCGCTTCTTGTTTTTTAGATAAAGGATTCTTTACCTTTTTGTTTACTTTTTTATTTAATTTTTTAACAGCTTGTTTAGCCGTATCAACCGTAGAAGTAAATATACTAGTTATAGCTGCCATGCTAACACCTCCTCTAACGCCATTATAAATCAATAATATAAGTGCTATAATAAATATACCCCAGTAAAGATAACTGGTATAGTTTTTTACTGTTTTTGAGGTCTCGCTTTTATCATTATAAAATGTACTCATTCTGTTTGCGATTGATCTTTTACCTTTTTCCTCTGCGATTTTTTTTTGATCAGATGAAATATTTTGTTTATAGTATTCTATTAAATCCTTTATTCTTCTTTGATATATCTCTTGCGAAGTCAAAACTCCTATGTTTTTTTTTATAGAAGATATATCGACAGCGTAGTCTTTAGTAATTTTATCAATGGTGGCATTCGCAGCATCTAATGCTTTTTTATCCTGCATTTTTTGATAATAATTAGAACCTCTACCCGATAAACCCGATGCTGACCTTTTTTCAAGTTTATCACTTGCTTCTTGAAAACTTTTTGTAGCTTTTACGAGTCCTGCTAAAGTACTCTGCAATTCATCTTGACAATTAAGTATTTTATTCTTATCGGCAGCTGATAAATTAAGTTTATTTGACATCTTAGTTGTATAATATATAGAAATTAATAAATATTTTGTTTGTATCAAAATATTTAATTATATGGTGCGAAGCTTTCAGTAGCGAGTAATCCTTTTTTATTACCCAAATGAGACGTTGATTGTGATATATCCTTAGTTAATCCCTTATATGCTTTGTCTGTTTCCTTTTTGACTTTATTATATGCGCCTTTTGTATCTTTTTCGACTTTGTGAAATTCACTCTTTGCTTGATTATATCCCTTTTCAAAGAATTTTTTATCAACCTCCCACACACTTGGTTGGTGACCTCCCGGCGTTTTCTCCTGCCATTCAAATTGATTCCAATTCATTGGATTTCTGTAATAGTTCCACCAGATACGTTTAATGGTCAAAAATACAGCAACTGCTATAGATAATATTATAACTGTATTTCCTACTACAGTCCAACCTATACCATTAAGATAAACACCTCCTAAAATAAATAAACTGCAAAATGCAATGGTTTTGAAGATTCCAGCATGTGACGAAAATCTGTTATATTCATAATTGGTGATTTGTACCATCCGGTGTTTATCAGTTCGTGCATTGATAATTTCTTGTGTTTGCATTTCTAATGTTTTAAGTTGATCCTCGGCAACATATAACATTGCGATCTGGTCTTGTAATGCTCTTCTATCTCCAGATAGCGTACATTGTGTTGTAGATGCGGTATATGTAAGCTGTTGCAAAAGTCGAACTCGCGCATCTTGCATAGTTTTTAATTGAGCTAATAAAGATTTCATCTTTCCTTTATCTTTAACAGCGCCTGTTGAAATATCAGTGTCTTTTTTCATCTCTTGTAAAATTTTCATTTCCTGCTTTTGTAAATTTTCTATATCTAATACTATTTTGGGTTTAGATCTAGAATCTCCTCCGAAAGGCATTAAGGGAGAGCATTGATCTTTTAATATAGATTTTTTATGTTTTCCTGAGCTACCACCGCTACCACTACCGCTACCACTTGTCGGGGCAAAAGCCGGTTTTACATTTCCAGAAGCATCATAACAACTTTCAGCCTGGATTCCATTATATGATTGCGGATCAGTACCCAAACTACATTGCATTGAGGGATGCACACATAAATTTGGATTTTTAGGATCTACTGTGTAAAAATCTTTACCATTTTTAGTTGGACACGTTTTTAGTGAACTCATATTATATATAATATGATATCATAAAAAATTATATTAATTGCTGGATTTCAACTTTTTAATTACTAGAAACATCCCAGAAATTGCTAAAATAAACCAAATATAATAACTAATATTGGCGCTTTGTGATTTAAAATTAATATCCTCGTACATGCCATCCAATTGGTTTTTTTTGTTGTTAATATCAAAAAAATTCTTATATTTTTTCTTGTAGATTTTCATGTCTTTTAAAAGTTTTTTACCGATTATGCTTTGTTCTAATTTTGTTTTATTAACACCATCTACAGTAACTTTTACTGTATTTGCCATAATTTTTGATTTAACTTTTAGAATATCACTCAATACACGAAATTTCAATATTTCAATATACATATTAGGATAAGATGCACTACTGCACGAATCTACTAATTCTGTAGGTGATGGTAATTTAGTATATCCCTTGGGAATCTTAAGACCTAATCCATTATCTTCTAATGAATCGATGCCTTTTGATCCTGGTCCACTTTTACTGTTTTCCTCAGGCGCTCCGGCTGGAGGGGGAAGTACGCAATACCGTGCAGTTTTTGCATTTAGTGGTATTGGGTAAGGTGTTCCAAATGGATCAAACATATCCGCCAATTGTTCTCCTGTATCAAGAGCACCTATATCTTTCCAAGTACCACACGGTCCAGCTTTTACCACTTCACCATTTGGCAGTTTAGTGGGGTACTGCACCACCCCTTGCTTTGGCCAGGGTTTGAGCCCTTCTGGACATTTCGGCACAGCCCCTGTTGTTCGATCGTTTTCACATTGTAACCACGGATCACCTTTTTGTGTAGTCATTTGATTATAAGCTTCCACACCGGATTTATGCTTAGCTCCAGGCGGAATTGCTTCGGGTGTCCAAACATTGGTATTTTGATAGAATAATACCTTCTTTGTACCCTTCATTCGTCTATTTTTTAAATTTGCTGGATTACACATATCATTACAGGATACTTCGGGGTGCCCTTCATCCATAAAAACCATTGTTCCGTCAACGCATGTGCAATAACCTGCTCCCCCCAAATTATTTTTTCTTGTTCCACTAATAGCAACATCGCAACCCCTTCTCCCGTTTTTCCAGTCGTCTTCCGATCCAACATCCATTTCATTTTTTAGATTAATAGCATCATCTTCTGATAAATCGGTTTCGTTACCAAAAAAAGTGCGATTTTTTTTCCCGTCTGAGTCTACCCACCAATTCTGAAAAAAACCTGATCTCCCTTCTCTTGTATTTGTCCAACTCTTACAATATTGCTGATGACCTTTAAATTTACTAGTGCCATCGGGATTTGTCCCATCATGTACTCCTATAGCCTTCTGACAACTTTTTTCAAATATTTCTTTCCATTTATCTTCCAAGAGTTTGATACCCTCCTCAATTTGATGTGGCGTAGAACTAACGGATTCCATTTGTTTAACAACCGGATCATTCTCAAGTCCTTGCAATAAATTTGTAAATACGCCTGATGCTTTTTTCAAAGTAGTATTTATACCCGTGGGATCAATATCTTTCATTTGATCTAAAGTGGTTGCGGATTCTGCAACTGCGTTCTCTGGCTGGAGCCACAGACCCGTTCCAACTTTGTACTGTGGAGAACTCGCTAATTTATTATTCAATGTATCAACAATGCTACTAGCTTCATTAGCATCGTTAGCACCATATGTACCAAGAGGCGTGGGATCTACGAGTTTTTCAAAAAATGACGGGTCACCCTGTCGTATTTTTGTATAGTCTTTTCCGGTACCAGGTCGAATCCTATAGGAATTTACGTACGATGCGGCGTTAGTATATCCTTCTTTGTTGTTTGAGGATGATTTTTGTTTATAAAATTGGAGTGTGATATCTTCTGCGTATTCGTCTTTTTCTGTCTTTGTTAACATTTTGAAACCTGGTAGACTTGCTAAATATATCATCCAAGAATCTTGGGCCTTTTTGTCCATGTCATCGAAATCGGTTTTGGGATAACCATGAATTTGGAAAAAATTATCTAATAGCTGTTTTCCAGTTTGTTTTTTATTATCCCCCTCCACCTCTATTCGATCTATGGCACCTTTGAGCAACAACCCTCCACCCACGGCGCCGACAACAAGCCCTCCTCCTGTTATAAGTGTTGATTGACCTAGTAATCTCAAGTGGGTCATTTTATCAAATGCTTTTGTGCCATTTTTCACTTCTCGGAGTTCTTGTTGAAGTTCTGAGAGACTACGTTTGAGTTTATTCGCCCAATTTCGTATTCTTTGCACTGCTTTTCTCAAATCATTAATCTCCTTTGCATCGGCCTCTGCCTCCTTCAGGTCTACAAGCCCCTCATCTATTTCTCCTGCAGCGTCGGCGGCGGTATTGACAAGTTCTGAAATAGCCATCAACGACTCTGGCATTGTGTAGACAATAGCAATTAACATTGCCACGCTAGCAAGTGCCAATAGCCCGCCCATAATAAAATCAAACGCTGGAGATGGTGCTTTGCCTATTCTAGCTGTTGCTTCAGCAGTGGCAAGCTGTTTTTGGATGCAACCTAAAAGATATGCCCTTTTTTTTGCTGGATCTGCATTAGGATCTTGCGCTTTTAAGCATTTTTGCAATTGCTCTTCTTGTGATTTAGTAATTGACCCTTGGATTGTTTTTAATATATCCTGTTCAGACTGTAAGGCATTATTTAAACTATTTTGCATCGTGCCAAGAGATTTTATTTCATTATTATTTGTTGATTTTACGGGAGTGACAGTGCTAAACCCTTCTTTAACACCTCTTATATTTGAACTTAAACATTTAGATTTCATAAGATCCTTACTTCTTATTCGTACACTTTGTTTCATTTTTCTTCTTCGTCGCAACAGATTTTTCCCCTGTTGCAACTCTGTTCCATTGCGAATTGCATTTTTTTCCATATTTCTTTTTATCATGAATGAATCATCTAATTGTGATTTAAAACTCATTTTTTATCTATAATATATAGATAAAAAAGTAATATATTTATTTACTAAGTTGTCTAACCGTTAAAATACCTAAAGTAGTTGCAGCAACAAACCATACTATATAATGTAAATATGCAGCATCTAGTTCATTTTGCCTGTCTTGATATTGACTTTCAAGACTATTTTTATTTCTCATTAAAGCATCATATCCTTGTTTTCTCTTCATTAATTTATCAACCTGATTTTTTAAATCTTGTCTTTGTAAATCACGGTGTTCATTAAGTTGTCGAGTAGTATCATTGGCTTTATAAGTTTTTTTAATTATCTTATCAGCCAGTTTCATTATTGCTTTATTTTTTTTTTGAATTTTATCAACCATTGTCTTAATTTTTTTAAAATCATTTTTACCAGTTCCCATCATATTAATGTCTTTTCTATATTTTTTTTGTTCTTTTTGAAGTTGCTCAATAAGATGCTCATACTCTTTTTCCATTTTGGATAAAGCGTGCATTTCATTCTTATCTAAACTAGGTAATTGACTATTATTCTCTAAAGGTTCTTTAATTGATCCTAAACCGGCACCTGTGGTTTGCTCCATTAATGCTAAATGAGGATAAACCGGCGACTCTATTGCACTTTGCATTTTATTAAATCTGGCCCCTTGCATTAACGAAGCTTCTCCTAAATGATTATTTTCTGATTTTTGAGGTGAAAGTAAAAATATTTTTGATAGAAAATCTGCCATGTCTTATAATGTAATGATAGAAAATGTATTTTTATAATTCATTTTAATAATGTCTGTATATGATCACGCTAGCTCCCAAAACCGCGGCTACATAATATGCGGACATCATATAATTTTCCTGCGCTGTGGTTTGAATGTATTTTTCTCTTGGTATAGCTGCTTGTTGTGTATTCATGGTTTGATTTAATATATCATTTTCAATATCTACTTCAGCTTTTAATAAATCTAAATATTCATCTAAATTCTGTATTGCTTTATTATTTTCTATAATATTTGAATTTATTTGACTATGTAACATAAAAGTTTTTGCCCAAATATCATTAAGTTGGTCTTGACTCGAAGGACTAGTATTTTTTTTTCCCTCTAAATATTGTTGTTGCAATGCTTGTCTATAATTATCAATTGAAATTAAAAATTTATTTTGCAATGACCATAATTTATTTTCAAACTGTTTAATAGCGATATCGCTCGTTTCCATCTTATAATATCAATATATTAAATCAATAACACAATCGATAATATTTTGATGTAATAGCAGTCGGCGATGGTCTAATAATTTCTACTACTTCGTTTGGTCTTAAACCAATAGCTTGTGCCACGGGATCAAAACGAGATATTTCTGGAAACTGTTTATCATGTGTAATATAGTATTTTTTCTTGATTTTGTCTTTATCCTCCTGCGATAATACAGTATGATCGGGGACATCAACATGTTTCAAAACATTAAACAAATAATCATTCAAATTATAGATATTGATAAATTTTTTGTCGTTGGTATACACTTGACTAATAATAGACTTTAATCCATCATTAACCTTATATTGTTGAATAATGATAAGTTCATCCTCTGGTTCTAGAACATTTTCAAGGTCAAATAAATCATCAATATAATCATAAATTTGAGCTCCATTTGATTTGATCTTTCCGCTCATATGATATTTAATAAACACCTTTTTTCCTGTTTCAGAATTTGTCAATAACATATCTAGTTGATCATTTTTCCATAAGTTATAAATTTCAGTTACGCTGAAATCTTTGTAATCGGTAACATCGAACCCTCTTTTCTCACTTAATTGATCCAATATGATCGCTCTTGAGCGAAATATTTTCGAAACTACAGGACTATAACTAGCGCTTTGCGACATGATTGTATACTATATACACTTAATTTTAAATATAAATCAATTTATTTAAAATTAATAATTATCCTATTTTTTTTATATCATCATCGCCTCCTTCCATATTTTCATCACCACTGTTTGTCTCTTCTTCATTTTGTGGTGCTAATAAATCCAACCCTCCGTTAAAATCTTCTTTAATTGTAATGCGCATTCTTGGCGGATCCCCTCCTTCTGATGATATTTCGCCTCCTCCTTGCATATCATGTTGTGGTAAAGTAGTAATCTTTTCGTCACTCTGATCGTCGCCAACTTCAACATCAACTTCAGTCTGCGGTTCAACAAAATCAACAGGACTGTTAGGTAAAAATCCTAAATCTTTCGCTTCAACTTGAAAAGCAATAGGATTTTCACTCGATCTTATTGTAGCTTTGTCAGTTGCCATATCCATAGTTACTAATGTATATGTAGCAGGCATGGTTGACTTATTATATTTTTCTGGATCCAATAATTTAACCTCTTCTCCAATATTAAGCAGTTGTAAAATAGAAGACTGTCCTTTTTGTGACTGTTCCATTCCCGGCGATGGTGCCGATGATATAGTACGTAATAAATTGGCATCTACTACTAGTGCCGGACTAGGTCCTTCATTATTAATATTAACCATTGATCCATCGGGTAAAACATATGTAACTGTATAAAGGTCATCTCTTACCAGTTGATTGACTCTTATTTGTGAACCTGATTTGATTTCTTCGCCATTAACAGATTCAAACATATAAGGGTTATCATTGGAAATGGTGATTGGACCATTTTCAGTTGTTTTTGTAAAAACAAGTTTATTTGGGAATACGCTCTGAACAGTATAAATGGTATCTGCAAATCTAACTTTATCGTTAGCTGTAAATGATTTTACTGGTTTGGGTGACTGTATAAATTCTATCTCATCGGCATCTTTCATTTCCAGACCCTCCATCTCGTTATTTAAAACATATACTCCATCCTCGTCTGGTCCCTGTTCAACTGTCCATATTAAATCACTTCCTTTGATTTTAACCTTTTGTTTTTCGACTTGTACCGGAGGTGAAGGTGGTTGTTGAATATTACTTTTAAGGCGTAAATTATTTTCTATTGTAAATGTTTTTCCAGTATTTAAGTCTCTAACGGTATAAGAATCTACAAAGCCACTTGTATCAATCATGGTTACCATAAGCGGTCTATTAGGATCTCCATCTAAATAGTATGTTGAGCCTATTAAAATTTGCACTTGATCAAATGGATTTTGCATTTGATATTCAGAAAATACACCAGGTACGGTTGGATCCGCAGGGAAGCTTGTATCTACTTGACCGCTCCAATCTTCAAACAGAGGCGAGTCCTGTGTCTGCTCCTCAACAATCGATCTATCCATCTCTACATCTTTATAAGCTGTATTATCTTTTACCAATTTCCGATTGGTCTCTTCTGCTACTTCTTCCAAGTTATTTAATCCTGTTAGTTTGACAATATTACTTTCTTTCATAGCTGTTAATTCATCAACATTATCAGCTGTTATTAATCTCATCTGAACATTCATAGCTTGCAACTCTTGATATAATAGTTTAAATGCGTATGGTACCTTAACTATTGAAAAGTCTCTTCCATATTTACTTACGGGGACAATATTTAATCCGCCTTCCAAATTCTCGGTAAATTGTAACGGTCCGTCTGTCATAGGGCTTAAAAATATATTACGACTCTCATTGTAAACCGCAATTGTACCACTCTGATTGCATATTGCCATATAATACTTATCTCCACGTTCCATCATTGATTCATACATAAAATTGGTCATTCCGTGTGCCAATATCGCGTCTCTGTCCATTTCTCCTATTCTTAAACCTCCGTTATTTGCCCGACCTTGTACAGTTTGTCTAGTAAGCACCGTTCTCGGTCCTCTAGCGCGATAATTAATTTTGTCTTTAACCATATGCTTTAATCTTAAATAAAATGTGGGTCCAAAATAAATTTCCGTTTCCAATTGTTCACCTGTCATACCATTGTACATAATTTCATTTCCAGTAGAATGAAATCCATTTTGAGTTAAAATAGACCCGAATTCTTTCTCTTTTGGCCCTACATTATTGAATGCTGTACAATCTCCCGATGATCCGTTCAAAACACACGCTTTACCTATTAATACCTCTACTAAATGACCAATAGTCATGCGTGATGGAAGCGCGTGTGGATTTACGATAATATCAGGTCTAATACCCTTATCATTATAGGGCATATCTTGTTCTTCTAACACTATTCCAATAGTGCCCTTTTGGCCTGCCCTAGAACAAAATTTGTCCCCTATGGCGGGAATACGGTCATGTCGTATTCTAATTTTTGCTAATTTTTTACCGTTCTCCGTAGTTGTTAAAAAGGATTTATCAACATATCCTAATTGTCCTTTTTTAGGTGCTACCGATTCATCAATATAAACCTCATCAGAAGACATGCTTTTAGTTGCTTTGCCAATTAGAATAGTTTTATCATTTACTTCTGAATTTTCTTTAATTAGTCCTGATGCTGGATCCAATTGACTGTAATCATATCCCATCTTTAAACCTACTACATCATTTTTCTCAATATCCATAAATTCACTAGAAATTTCTTTATTTGCAACCTTTGTTTCTTCTTCCTCTGATTCATATACATTAAAATAAGTTGTTCTAAATAACCCTCTGTCTAATGCAGATTTATTTATAATAACAGCGTCTTCTACATTGTATCCTGTATAACACATAATTGCAACGATAGCGTTAACTCCATACGGATGTTTATTTTTTGTAATTGGTGTATAATATCGACTTCTAACAATTGGCGTTTGTCCATAATTAAGCAAAATTGCCGATTTATCCAATCTATTTTGATAATTTGTATGAAACATTGAAACAGCTTGTTTACTTTGACCGCACGAAAATGCATTACGAGGATAAGGATTTGTAGATGGAAAAATAACTTGATTGGCCATCATACTTAAAATTACAGATGGATGTATTTCTTTATGTGTAATTTTACTTTTTATGAATGTATCTTTTTTCTGACTATATGATGCCAACATCACGCCTTCCATTTCTTGCGTATCTAAATATTCAATAATGGCCATAGAGTCTACTAAATCGATTGTTTTACTATATAAATCGGTTATTTTGTAGATTTTTTCATTTGATATTTTCACATCTATCTTTTTCTTAGCAGTACCCAACACACATTCATTCCAACTTAACTCTCCTGTGGATATTTTATCTAAAATATCTCCTTTTTCATAGCTTAATTCATCGCCAACAACATGTAACAATGGATGCAATGGACGACCCGCGTCAGTTTGAATATGTATTTCATTTCTCTTAATATTCCAACTGATACTGGTATATATACTAAATAATCCGTTACGCCTGTAAAGAATAAGACGGTTTTTCATTTCCAATGGCGTTATGGTAACACCAACCCAAGCGCCATTTATAAAAATTTTGCTAGCATTTGATAAATATTTTAATTTACATTCTTCTAATAATTGCATGTTAAATCCTTCTTGTCTAAGATACTCAATAAATGGATATCCGGATATTCTTTTTGTAATATTTGTAAGTATGGAAATATGTTTATGAAGGCCGACATTTCCACCATCGGGTGAATGGATGGGGCACAAAATTCCCCATTGTGTGCTGTTAATTAAACGTGGTCCAACCACTTTTGCTCCATCTGCTGCGATCGGGGTATTTGTTTTTCTAAGTTGTGCTGTTGTGGAAAAAAATGATAATCTACTCAAGTCTTGTAACACTCCTGGCTTTTTAGTATGGGCCTCAGATCCCCAATCTCCTTTAAATGCTCTAGCAAATCCTGCTTCTGTTATTCTATTTCTAAAAATAATAGACTGATTATCCATAATTAATCGAATAAAATCGCGGTTTTGATAACTTGAAGCGCTTTTCTTAACAGCATAAAAATATTCCTTATCCATCTGTAAAAATATATCTTTTTGTTGCAATGTGTAATATTCTCTGAAAAGATCATAAATTAAAGTACCCGAAATTTCAATTCTTTTATAAAGATAACTATCTCGATCAGTGGGTTTTTCTTCTCCGTGAGATACAGAAAGGATTCTTTTAACAATATATCCTAGGTAAAGAGCCTTTTGTGTAAAATTTAATTCACCAATATGAGGTAAAAAGTAAATCATCAAAATTTGCATAGCGTGTTCTAGCGTTTTGCCTTTGGTAAGGGAAGCTATGTATTTTAAAGCTGCCTGCTGTGTAAATACTAACCCAGCGTCGTGTACAGATGGCCTTAAAGCTTCTACATAGTGTGCATATCTATCCATATCTAATATACAATGTTCAATAATGCTTTTATCTGATATCACGCCTAATGCTCTCATTACGATAAATAAGGGGACGGGTTTTCTTACATTCGGAATAGAAACAACCAATTGTCCATTTGAAGACATGGGTTGTTCTTTTATCATTTTAACTGCTAATGTTCTGGTCGGTTTGGATGCGTCTTCCGAAACAGATCGAATTTTTGCCGAAAAAGACACCATATCATTTATATCTTTTTGAATTAAAAGCATGTTATCAGCAAATTTTTCTTGAGATACAATAACTTTTTCTTTACCATCGATAATAAAATAGCCACCAGGGTCATTGGGATCTTCTCCCATATTTTTTCTAACTTGTGGAGCCATTCCTTTTAAAATACATAAATCGGATTGCATCATAATTGGAAATTTACCCATATAAATTTTTTCTAATGTGATATTCTGTGTTTCAATGACATGTTTATTTGATCCATCATTTTTTGGAATATATAAAGTGAATTCAATTTCAACATCATAATGAATGGTGAATGAATAATTAAAATTTCGCAATCTTGCTTCATTAGGATACATTAGTTTATTCTCTCCGTTTTCATCATAAATTACAGGTTTACCGTAATAAACTCTGGTTCCTTCTCTTCCACCAATATAAAGTTTAGCATTGTATTTGTACTCTTCGATATTTAATGTTTTTGTTGGACCATTGCCTACAGCAGTTTTCCAGCGCTGATCTAATTGAGCTTCATTCTCATCAGAAAAAAACTCTCTCATTTCATCATATGTAATTGGAAGTGCTCTTCCATTTGGTAAAGTATATCCTACAAATTTTGTCTCTTTATCAATTGTAATTCGTTCTTGATTTTTAAATAAATGTATTGGATTTTTTTCTTTTAATAACTGTGACAATCCATTTTTAAAAAAGTCATTATAAGATTCTAGATGATGGTTTATTAAAAATGATGGATTATCTTTAAAATAAAGGTTCAGTAATTTCCATGAGACAGGATTAAAACTCATTCTATTATATCTTATGTTTATATTTTTAAAGAGTTTTTAACTAGAAAAGATTATTATTATATTAATAATATTCTTATCTCATATTAGCCAATAGTAATAATGCTATGATAACAAACATTAAAAGAAACGGTAAAAGCACTAAAAACCACGAGATACCGCCATATCCATATTTGCAAAGTTGGTTAAGTAAAAAAGTCCAAATTAAAACATATATAGCTTTAAATATAAAGAATAACATATTATGATGTTCTAAAGGTACGGTATACCTACCAACAGTATATGTATTTGGCGATGAATAATTCTGCATCAATAATGCTAAAATACTTATAACAGACAAAATTAAATATAATTGAGAAGGCGTACATAATGAATTATACATTTTAGATAAATTTTTCATTATATACATAGTAAAGATAACTTTTGTATTTAATTATATCCAGCTTTAAACTTTGAAGCTTCTAACGATCCATCCTTTACATATTGATGCATTGGTATATCCCCTGGCGTCAAAGAAACTGATTTATTAATTGGTTGTCCCGCCGTATAATTTGTCATAGGTGGTTCATTTGTTGGACCATATCCATTATATTGACTATATAAACTTCCGGCCAAATTACCTGATTTATAAAAAACATCTCTTAAGTCAGTGCCACCAGGAATGGCTTCAATTACATCAGAAAGTCCTCCTCCCCGATAACGGCGACGTCTTCGACGTTTTCTGCTTTTTTTGCGCTTGCGAGTTTTACGCTTTTTGCGCTTTTTATGTTTTCTTTTTCTCTTCTTTGTTCGCCTTCTTTTTCTCCCTCCCGATTGTTTTTGAGGATTAGTTGATTCTGGTGCCTTCATAACTCTATTATTTTTCGCATAATAATATTGTTGCTCAGAGCCTCTAGTAGCAACTTTTGTAATACCAGGCGATGGAACAAGAACCGCTCCGTTTGGCGGGTAAGCATTTGTAGGTGAAAAAGTTGCAGGTGTCAAAATCATATTTCCTGTACCGGAATAACCACCCCTATGTTTTGTTCGTCTATGTTTCTTTTTAACTCGAGTACGCCTTTTGTGTGATTTTCTACGTTTGTGTTTTAACGTTCTTTTTCCTCCAGTCAAGCTATTTCTACGCATATATATATTTGTAAGATATTTATTCAATATCAACGTGGGTCAACATGTGTCTCCGACAACATATTCTTGTTAGTCCTAAACTATCCAAAACAACTCCTTCTGGGGTTTTTTCAGCGTAATCTTTTGTTAAATAAACTACTTTATCAGGATCTTGCTCTTTATCTAGTTTCATTTTCCTAACCTCTCTGGTATAAAACATGTATTTGTCTGCCAAAACTTTACCGCATGTAAAACATTTCACTGGAATAATCATTGTTCTTTAATTTATATAAGATAAGAAATATATAAATCAATTTTTCTAAATATTAATTTCTAAACCTTTGAAAAAAGTTTTAACGTATTTATCCGCATTGAATGTAGCTCCTAAATCGGAACCAGCCACGCATTTTTCTTCAGTATTATCAGCTTCGTCTGGTTTACTATGTGTCCATACACAACTATTGGACATATTGCAAGTTTCAGAATCTAAAAGAGAATTACACATTTCATGACATTGATAAGGATCTTTTTTACATGTTTCATCAAACGCTTTTGCTCCATTTGTTTTGGGATCGAAAAGTAAACTTTCAGCGAACGGATTTTCAAAAGCTTCCACGGTTGCTACTTTTACTAAATGGTGTTTAGCTTTATGGATATGAATATCGTGCGTTACCATATAAATGGTAATTAAACAAAAAACTAAAACCATAAGTAATATCTGTAAAAAGTATTTTTCCATAAATAGTATACTGCCTTTAAAGAAATTTACCATTATATATATCATTACATATTAATCTCCATAGTTTTATAACCTTGTGTCGTTTTCACGCGACGATGTACGGTTTCATTGCGTGTAAATTTGTCATGGCATTTTTTACAGACTGCCATAAGATTAGCTTTATGGTTTTTATGAAATGTTCTAATGAATCCCTCTTTATTGGCCATTTTTTGCGGATTCATATGATGTATATCTTGGGCTTTCTTATTACATATTTCGCAATTTCCTTTTGTTTTTTTAGAATTATATGTGGTGGTTTTTCTAGATAAAATAACATTTGTACTAGGATTATCCGAACACCTTAATCCGTTTGCTATATCTAAAAACTCTTTAGGCATGGCCAATGACTTACAAACTTCTAAACCATACAGTCTAGTTCCAGATCCATTCTGTAATTTCCTATTGTAAATTAATGAATCCGTTTCAGGATCATATTCAACTACCATATGTTTCATAACTAAACGATCTAATTTCAATATATCTTCTTTATCAGTTAATTCATGAAAATGAGTAGCAAAAATAAATGAGGCATTTCTCTCATGTAACCACGCCAAACCCGCTCTAATAATATATAAGGCAGATGATGTCTCCGTGCCAGAACATAATTCATCCCCCAAAACTAAACTAGAATCATTTGCACCTCTAAGAATGCTTCCCAATTCACTCATTTCAACCGCAAAGGAACTTAATCCTTTAAAAATATCATCATTGCCTAATATTCTAGTAAATATTGAAGTATATGGCTTAAATCGAAAATCACTACAAGGTACAAAAAATCCCGCTTGAGCTAACACAATGGTCATTCCTACTGCCCGAATCAAACTTGACTTACCTACCGCATTCGTTCCAAATAATAAAATACCGGTATCGTCTAATCCAATTGTAACATCATTTGGTACATAAATTTCCTTATCTTGAAGATGTTCAATTAATGGATGTCTGATATCCTTGGCATCAAAGAATGATTGATCCGCGCTATCGTCTATTGTTGGTTTGCAATAGTTATAAATTTTCGATACATGAACTCGTGCCAATAGAAAATCCAATCTAACCAAATAATCAATGATCACCTTAAATTCATTTTTTAATTCCAAAAAGGATTGGATATAATCTTTATAAACACTCTTTAATACTTCTTTAAAATTAGACTTTTTACTCATAATCTCTCCATATAATTGATTTAACTGAGGCGAATCCAATCTGATATTGTTTCCTGTTGCCGAAGAATTTGTTATTGCCGCCTGATCGAATAGAAAATTTTCGGTATTATCAAAACATTTGTATGTTAGGGATTTTTTCATGGAGTGTTTGTTTAACTTTTTCCAACGTGTTTTAGTAGTGATTAAAAACTGTCCACTTTTTTCTGTTTGATGAACCTTAACCTTTTCTTTGGTTTTTTTTGATTTTTCAGGGATTAAAGTATCTAAAAAATTACGAATTGCTTCCAATCTATTTATCTTTTCCATATATTCATATTCAGCATCATCTAGTCTTTTTTTCTCATCTAAATTTCTAATAAAAATATTCTGATCGAAATCACAGCAAGATATTGTTGAAGCTATTGACAGATCAATTGACTTGTTTAGTTTCGTTTTCAGTTTTTGTGTAGAAATGGAGAGATTAGGCGAATTTAAATAGTCTTTTAATGTATTATCAGCATTTGTTATTTTATGAATTTGAGAAACTATATTTAAATTATCATATAACATCGACAAATCTGATGGCGCAACTTTACCCAAAATTATCTTACGAAATAACCTTTCAAAATCAGTAATCCCTCCTAATAATGAGTAAATCTCATCATATTCTACATTTTTTAATATATATTCTTGAATAGCATACTCTTTTTTCAAATAATTATGATCAGTAACCGGATTTAATAACTTATGGTATAACCATCTTTTACCCATAGAAGTCTTGCATTTATTTACCAAAGATTCCAAAGATGATAGTTTACCTCTGCGACCAGTACTAATAATATTAAGTTGTCTTAATGAGTGATTCCCCAATCTAAGACGTTCGTCAATATTTATAAACGTAGGCATTTTTAATTGTTTTACAAGATCATTATTATGAAAATCCAAGAAATTTAATAAAAATACAAGAGCTTGAGTTGAAAATTTTCGTTCTCTTAATTTATACGTATCATAAAATAAATCATAATCAGGTATATCATAAAATCGAGTAAGTTCTACCTCGTGATAAGTTTCTTTTTGGCAGTTTTTAATAGCAGTTGTCCATTCACTACTCTTATCATCCATTGAAAGTAAATGAATAAGACTACTGTCAATATCCGCAAATGAAATTATATCATTGATTTGTGAATCTGTACAATTGTGAATTATTGTGAGTTCATTTGGTTTATAACTACAATAAAATCTCTCCAATTCATCAAATGTTGTTGGACAATGAAAATATTCTTCCTGATTCTGAAATGTCATAACGTCTCCTGATATAATATCAATACAAGCGATTCCACAACACACTCTAGGTTTTTTATTCAACATTGTTTTATCATACATTTCGATCCATACGGTCATTATTTTGTTAGATATTTGATTTTGAGTTAAATCAAAATTGGTACCGGGTGAAAATATACCATATTCTTTCCTTATTTTGGGATTTGTAGGTTCTTGTATCCATACCGGAACCGTATATCCCGCTTCATTCAACTTTTTAATATATTTATCCAATTGTATCTCTGGAAATCCCGACATATAAACGGGCATCCCTTCATGTTTTGATTTTTTATTTGCGATTCTCATTTCACAAACTTGTGAAAACTCAACAATTCTATTATTTAAAAAAGAACCATTGCTTTTACAACAATATACCTCAAAAAATGAACCACACTGCATCAAAAACATTGTCTTTGGTCCATATCGCTTAATATATTTATTTTCATTCTTTATATAATCTGCAATTAATGTCATTTATATAAAGATCTAAAATGTATTTAATATCATTTAATTAATTAAAACTCTCATCATTTAAGTAATTGTGCAGTAGATTATCTGGATTTTTATTATATATATTGCCGGCTAAAAATGAGTCTTCGTATATCTGCCTTAAAACAGATTCAGGGGCCGATGAACCAATTTTAATGAGATTGTGTTTTCTAAGATAACTTTTAATCTCTGATACACATTTTTTACGCAATACTTCATGTTCTTTACGAATCAACCTTCGCGTTTTTCCAGATTTAACTAACACCCCGATATTACCGTCCTTTTTGTTTTTTCCTAATTTATAAATTTTAATTGTTTTTATAACTGAAACTAACCGTTGAATTGGTTTCGCTTTTTTAGGTGTAGCCAATCGTTTTTTAAGTTTATTAAGTTTATCTTCGCGTGTATTCTCTTTTGGTACTAAATTGGGAACAATATTTTCTGGAGGAAATGAGATTTTTTCTCTTACTTTCAAAGTTTTTTTATATTGAGAATAGGTAGGCTTTGTTCCATTTTTTAAACAACCATACGGTGGTGCTGTAGATGTTTTCATAGATGATGTCGAAATTGATGTTTTAATTTCAGATGTATTTGAATTGACGGTATCTGGTCGTTTTCGCGTTCGTTTTCTTTTTTTCTTTTTACGCTCTTTCTCTTTTTTATTTCCAATAATTTTTTCTAAATAATCAATTTGTTTATTGAAATCTTTAGTAAATTTTTCTTGCGCTTCTTCGTCTTTTTTTAGAGAAAGAGTAGTTATATTTTCGTCAGCTTTTTGCTTTTGATGTTCTTTGATTTTTGCCATTAATTTTTTTTTGATATTATTTGGCTTAATAGACATTCTAAGATCTTTTCTCTTTTCCCTCTTCTCTTTTTTTCTCCGAGTTTTACCTTTTCCACTAAGTTTAAAAAAATCGGGATTAATTTGAATGGTTTTTCTTGCACTCATATTAATAAAATAATCTATTAAAAAGAGGCGTAATAAACGGATTTATACATACATATGTTGTATGATACTTTGGGATTTATCTTTACGTTCACGCACTTCATTATTATCAATGAACATGTCAAATCCCTTATCCAGATCTTTAATGGTTAGAACACGTTTCTCATCTTGCGATTTACAAAAAACGCGCCTACCATGTGCTATTTTTGTCTTTGCCAATAATGTTTCAATGTCGCGGCCAAAATATTTAAAGTATTCCATTTTTGATTCAAACCAACTGTCCGGAATCTCTTTTTTTGTAGACCACCCAATTTCCTTTACCTTTTTCTGAAAAATGAGATTTAACTCGGGTGCTTTATAATCATCGGTATGAAATCTCCACGGAAATCTTGAATTTAAGCCTTGATTATAAGAAAAAAAGCATTTATTTAGATCATCTTCATATCCCGCGATAATAACCATTAGTTTGTCTTTATGATCACTTAATCCTTCGCATAACGTATCTATACATTCTTTTGCAAAACTGTCTCTTTTTTCTCTATTACCTAAAGCATACGCCTCATCGATAAAAAGCACACCTCCTAAACAATCCGCAATTACATCTCTTGTTTTAATGGCAGTTTGTCCTAAATAACCAGCTATAAGATCCGCTCTCGTTACTTTTCTGAATTTATTATTTTTTAATACGCCAATACATGAAAATATCTTGCCCATTATCTTAGCAATTTCTGTTTTGCCAGTTCCAGGAGGACCGTATATAACAGTGTGCATAAAATCATTATCCTTATGCAATTCTTGAGAGAAAAATATGACTTGATCAATGATTGAATCTTTTAACTTGTGCATTCCTATCATATTATCTAGGTCAGTGAGAGGCGCCTTAATATCATGTATAGCTTTCATGTTTATATTGTATTCTATATCTACTTTTAAAGGAAAATCTTCTATTAATTTTAAAAGATCATTTAATCCGTTAATTTCTCTTTCTATGACAACTTTTGTTTTTTTGATACTTAACGGCGGAGGTGGTGGGGGGAATTTAGCGCGTGGTGGAGACCATTTTTTATCCCAATTAGTCCAACTTTCACCCGGTGCCCAATTTACATTATTTGTATTAGTTTTAGCATTCAATGAATTTGATCGCACCTTACGACCTTGGATAAATAAAGAGTCAAATTTATTTGGTAGAGGTGGGGGAGGAAGAGGCGGAAATTGCATTCCCGTATTCTTAAATATACGTTTTGGCTTAATTACCGATTTAACATTATTCGCTGAAGCATCTTTATTATATAAAAAATTATAACGCTTATGAATTTTATTTATTATATCATTCATATCCTCTTTATTTTTGGGTTTAGTAAATGGAATTAGCGAAAGATTTCTGCTAGGATCCTCAAGATCCTTAAATGTTAAATCCAAACTATTTGCAAATATTTTATTATTTTTATCGTTATTGCTCTTATTACCTTCCCTATTCTTTCTTAATTCGTTCAAAACACTATTCATTTTCATTGTGAATAATACATTATTACTATTTATATCTGTTTTTTTATTATCAGTAGGTACGTCTTTAATCGTATTCGTTTTATTTTCCTTAGAATCTTGTAGGGGTAGAATAAAGGGATTTTTAATAATATTTTTACTTGGGTCATTAGTAATTATAAGATTTATATTATTATTATTACTAGGGTCCGTATTTTTATTAGGATTTTTTGGTTTACTCATATATATTAACCTAATATTATTTTGATTACTATTTTAATTACTATTTAAAGATAAATTGAAATATAAATTAATTCATAATGTCTTTGGAAATCATGTCTAATAATAGGAACGTCTCAGACGAATTATCATGGAAGATTATCGAAACTTATTTCAAGGGTCAACATTTAACAAGGTGCATACGTCATCAACTTGAATCGTATAATGATTTTGCAACCACGCAAATTCAAAAAACGATTGACATGTTTAACCCCGTTACTATCCATTCTGAGCAGGATTATGATGAAGAAAGTCAAAAATATAAACTAGAATTAATCATTACATTTACAAATTTTAATATTTATCGACCGCAAATTCATGAAAATAATGGAGCTACAAAAATTATGTATCCACAAGAAGCACGAATGCGTAATTTTACTTATGCATCAGCCATGACACTGGATCTGGATATTAAAATTATACACAGATCTGGCGAAAATCTTCAACAGTGCGAAACGCATTATAAAAAGTTACCCAAAATCCATATTGGGAAATTACCAATTATGGTGAAATCCGAGATTTGTGTTTTGACTCAGAATTCTCATTTAAATGCGGATATTACTGGAGAATGTAGATTTGATGCCGGAGGGTATTTTATTATTAATGGTTCGGAAAAGACAGTTATTGCGCAAGAAAGGGCTGCGGAAAATAGGGTGATGTGTTTTAATATTAAAAAAAATAACAATAAATGGTCGTGGGCAGCAGAAATCAAATCGATTCCTGATTTCAAATGTATATCTCCAAAACAAATTAAAGTTGTAATTTGTACAAAGAATAATGGATTCGGACATCCAATTCAAATTCAAATTCCCAGAATTAAACAACCTATACCACTATTTATACTATTTCGTGCATTGGGAATCAATGAAGATGAAAAGATTTGTTCATTCATTATTCTGAATACCAAGGCAAAGAAAATGAAAAAGATGCTTTATGCTTTGAAAGCTTCTATTATTGAATCAAACGAATACCTTACAAAAGAAGATGCATTGAATTATATAGTATCGTATGCAATGTATACGCCTATTAATATGGATAAGGAGACGGGTGAAAGAAAAAAGAAAGAATTTACAGTTAATGTTTTGAATAATGATTTATTTCCTCATTGTCCTACCGAGAAACAAAAGGTATATTTTCTGGGATATATGGCAAATAAATTGCTTTCAACAAGCTTTGGTTGGCGAAAAATAGATGATCGTGATTCTTATTTAAATAAACGTATTGATTTGACTGGAACTCTTTTAAATAATTTATTCAGGAATTATTTCAATAAATTAGTGAAAGATATGTCCAAACAAATTGTCAGGGAAATCAATAATGGATCTTGGAGATCAACTGAAAACTTCTTGAATATTATCAATCGTACTAATATCTATAAAATTGTAAAATCTACCACAATTGAAAATGGCATTAAGAGAGCTTTGGCGACTGGAGATTTTGGAGTTAAAAATTCAAATTCGAATAAGGTGGGCGTTGCACAGGTATTAAATCGTTTAACATATGTTTCGAGTCTTTCGCATCTAAGGCGAGTAAATACGCCCATTGATAAAAGTGGAAAGCTAATCCCTCCAAGAAAGCTTCATGGTACAGGTTGGGGGTACTTATGTCCAGCAGAGACCCCAGAGGGAGCTCCTGTAGGCGTAGTTAAAAATTTATCATATCTGGCGCATATGACAATTCGATCTAATAGTAAGCCAATATATGATATTGTTGAACCGCGCATTCAACCTATTGATGAATGTGAGCCACACGAATTATATGATCAAGTAAAGGTATTAATTAATGGTGCTTGGATAGGTATTACTGATAAACCTATTGAACTTTATAAGTTCTTGAAAGAAAAAAAGGCAGATGGTATTTTAAATATTTATACAGGAATTGTATTTGATTGTACATTTCAAGAAATAAGAATATGTAATGATGCAGGAAGGCCGACGCGACCACTATTGCGTGTTAAAAATAATAATTTACTCATTGATGAAAAAATATCTCAAAAAATCTTTTCGGGAGAGTTAAAGTGGGACGATTTAATGTTGAATCATGAAATCTCAGATTCAATAATTGAATATTTAGATCCGGAAGAGCAAAACTATTCTATGATAGCAATGACTGCAAATAAAATGCTCAAGGATCATGAAGATAAATTCAAATACAATTTTACTCATTGTGAAATCCATCCGAGTACTATATTTGGTATTCTAGCGTCGTGTATTCCATTTCCAGAGCATAATCAATCGCCGAGAAACACTTATCAATGTGCAATGGGAAAACAAGCAATGGGGATGTATGCTACAAATTTTGATAATAGAATGGATAAAACCGCATATATCTTACATTATCCAATGAGACCTTTGGTAGATACAAGATTAATGAATTTTGTGAAATTAAATTTGATTCCATCTGGGACAATGGTTAATGTGGCAATCATGTGTTATTCCGGTTATAATCAGGAAGATAGTATTATATTCAATCAAGCAGCATTGGATAGAGGATTATTTTGCGCCACTATTTATCATTCTGATAAAGATGAGGACAAGAAAATTCACGGAGATGAAGAGATTAGATGTAAACCTGATGCTTCAAAGACCAAAGGAATGAAATTTGGAAATTATAATAAGTTAAATAATAAAGGTGTAATTCCAGAAAATACACTTGTTGAAAACAAAGATATCATACTTGGTAAAGTAATTCCTATTAAAGCAAATCGTAATGATCATACTAAGGTAATAAAATATCAAGATCATAGCAAAGCTCATAGAACTCACGAGGAGTGTTATATTGATAAAAATTATGTTCATAGAAATGGTGACGGATATACTTTTGCAAAGGTTAGAATTAGAACTAGACGTAAACCGACAATTGGGGATAAATTTTCGTCGAGACATGGTCAAAAGGGTACTATAGGCGTAGTCTTACCTGAATCTGATATGCCGTTTGGTGAAGATGGTGTACGACCAGATATCATTATAAACCCCCATGCAATTCCTTCTCGCATGACAATTGGTCAATTAAAGGAAACCCTTTTGGGAATGGTTCTCCTTGAACTAGGACTCTTTGGAGATGGAACAAGTTTTAATGATTTCCCCATATCAGACATATGTAAATTATTGGCAAAACAAGGTTATGAAAGTCGTGGTAATAAAATATTGATTAATGGTCAAACAGGTGAACAGTTAGAAACAGATATATTCATAGGTCCAGCGTTTTATCAAAGATTAAAGCATATGGTTAATGATAAGCAACACGCTCGAGGATCAGGACCAATGGTAGTACTTACAAGACAGCCCGCGGAAGGTCGATCGCGTGAGGGTGGTTTGCGTTATGGTGAAATGGAACGTGATTGTATGGTATCGCACGGATGTAGTCGCTTTACCAAAGGCCGTTTATATGATTCATCGGATAAATTTCATGTATATGCTTGTAAATCCTGTGGATTATTTGCCGTGTTTAATGATGAAAAGAATATTCATCAGTGTAGAACTTGTGGTAATAGAACCGGCTTTTCAAGGATTAATATTCCATACGCATTCAAGTTACTGTCGCAAGAGCTAATTACAATGAATATTGCTCCAAGAGTAATTACAGAATAATTAGCATAAAATATTTAGAAAAAGTCTCACTATTTTATTAATGAAGAAGAGTTTAGAAAGATTTTTTAACGATAATCTAAAACCCGCGCGGAAAGGTTTTAGAGATAATTTTCCATTTCAAAAAAGATTGGATGAATCTACTAGGATAAGGGAAAAATATCCTGAAAGAATTCCTATTATTTGTGAAAAATGGGGAAATGATGATGATGTACCTGATATAGATAGAAAAAAATATTTAGTACCCAATGATTTATCAATAGCTAATTTTATGTATGTCATTCGAAAAAGATTAAAATTATCTCCCGATAAAGGAATTTATTTATTTGTAAATGACCATGTTATGCCAACCACTTCTGCACTTTTGTCTCAATATTATGAAAGTTATAAAGATGACGATGGTTTTTTATATATTTCTTATAGCGGGGAGTCTACATTTGGATAGAAAATTATATTTAGTAAATATATAAATGCGAGACTGTAAATTTGATCCAAAATGTAGATATGGTAATTCTAAAAAATGTTGTTTGAAAACCTTGCAACCTCTTTTTGGAATTAAAGGAGCTGCAACAAATAAAGGTTGTGGTATCAGACTGCGTGAACTAAACAGCGCACGAAAGCCAGCACCTACCAAATTACAAGGTAGTCAGGTAGCAAGGGAAAATAATATTAGACGACGCGTTGCAGTTATTAAGCAAATCAAAAATTGCATGCCAGATGGGCAAAAATTCAAAGGAGAAGAGTGTAATGAAGTTTATGCATATGGGCCAGTATTCGGATTAGCTAAGAAACCAAGATATGGAGGCAAATGTAATAATATCTATTCCGCCAATGGAGGATCGGGTTCAGATGTTACAAAATGGAGACGGTTGTACGGCGGTTCGAGACAGTTATTTAATACTAAATCTTGCAAATACGCGTGCGATCAAAAAATAACTGGTGCTGGATTATTGAAGTTTTAAATATTATAATACTCATTATAAATTATCTATTAAATAATATATAATGAACAAGTTTGTAGCAGAATTTTTAGGCACTTTCTTTTTTCTATATGTTATTATGGCAACAGGGTCAGCTATTCCAATTGGATTAGCTTTAGCAGTTGCTATCATGGTTTTGGGTAAATTCTCTGGAGGAAATTTTAATCCAGCAGTTTCAGTTATGATGGTAGCAGCGGGTAAGTTGCCATCAGAAGACTTACTTCCTTATATTATTGCACAGGTCGCGGGTGGTTTAGCAGCTTTGGAATTATACAAAAGAGTGAAAGCATAGATATATATCTAGATTTCTTTCTAATCTAATTATATATCAAATGAACGATAATCATCATATATTACCTAAAAATTTTTGGACAGAACATCAATACAATGTAGGTATGGGGGACGGTAAAGAAATAAAATGCTTTGGACACCGTATCACTGATAAAAAAATGATGGATAAATTATTACAAAAATCATTACAAGGTATCATGACTGCTACAGCAAAAGAAATGTGTAATCTAGAACAAAAAATAAAAATGCAAACACAATCACCTCAAGCAAGTGTTCTTAGAGAAGTACAACTACCATCAACAAAAAAAGAAGTAGATAAAAAAGTTACTAATTTAGCAGCTGCTATCAATAATTTTGGCGATATGGCAAAAGAAAATCTCCCGAAAATCACAGAAGCTACTTTAGATCAAAGAATCACACCAGTAACCAAACCTTCAGAAGACGCTGTGCCAGTTTTATCATCTGAAGATCATAAAATTGCAATGAATAAATCACTCGCAAAAACGCAATCTGCATTAAGCGAGGTAGCAAACAATGCTGCCGAAGGAATAAGTCATGCTGGAGATACACTTAAATCTCTAGCTTTATCCCAAAGCACCTCCGCAAGAAATGCTGTAACGAGTGGATTTGATTCTTTAAAAGATGCAACAAAGGAACAGGCTAGTAAATTATATAATCAGTTCCGAGATCTTTTCGCCAAACCTACGGCTGTCCCTGCATCACAAGGAGGAGGGAAAAGAACTAGACGCAGGAGAAAACGCAAAAGACGTAGAACCAAGCATAAGCGCAAAAGGAAAAAATCAACACGTAAAAGGAAAAAACGTACTAGAAGACGAAGATAAAAATAATTTGAATTTTTTAAACAATTCATATTATTTAGAGACCATTGGGTTGTATATCCATATCATCTACTAGATCGTGAGCGTGATATAACTTATACCCCTTCCAACCAAGTCGAGTTGGCTTACCGAGTTCTTTCTCAAGGAACTCATATAATTCTTTACCTGTTGGTACTTTACCACCATACAATTCACTGAACCATTCCTGAAACTCGTTAAGAACATCGCGTTTCTTAATCTTAGATCCATCTAATTTCACAATACGCTCCTTCAAGAATCCTGTAAAATAATCCTGTTGTGCTTTATATTTTTGAGTAGGAGCAAGTACTGCATCACAGTCAGTAACTAGACCATCTGTCTTAAACAGAATTTCAACTAACATGCTTGTGAATATTGGAATCCATCTTTGAAATTTCTTATCAATATTTCTATCAACTTTAAATTCCAAATCTTCAGGTTTATCTGAAGGGTTGTCTACAAACTTAGATGCAAAATTACAAACTCTGATTCTACGCCAAGTACCATCATCGGCACTTTGAATATCAAATAAATGATTCGTACAAACAGCCAACGTAAACTGTGGAATAAAAGTCACTGTGTCTTTAAATAGTGCTCTGCCTTGAATAGGATCACCACCTGTAAGCTCTTTCATAATACCCTCATTCATCTTTGTGTTTTTCGAAGGCTCCTGCATTACGGCGTATCGAAGTCCTTTTAATTGAGCAACTTCAGGCGAAACACCTCCAATGCTACCTCTTTTTTGTGTAATTAAAGCCAGCGGAACAGATCCCTTATACTCTCCTAAGACCAATCCCATGAGTTCTACCAATTTTGATTTACCATTTCTACCACATCCAGTATAAATATGAAAAGTCTGATTTCGATTATCTCCAATCAATACACTCGCCAAATGTTCCCACATATATCTATTCAAACTAGGATCTGGAAACAATTGCTCCATAAACTCAGTAATTTCACCCCTGATCTCAACGTGCTCATCATCATCTGAATTATATTCAATATAATTTGTATTTGTGGACAACGATAAATAATCATCAGATCTACTTTCACGAAATTCCTTTTTCGCCATATCCAATACTCCATTCTTGAAACTAAGAAGATCCGTATTTTTATCCAAAAGATTAATAAAATTACCATCAAAGAAGCACTCACAGCACTCTCTCATAATATTTTGTTTCCAGGAAGTTTTCTTTAGTTTTAATGCCATTTTAGATAAAGCCGTATTTTTCAGTCTAAGCTCTTTAACTTTCTCGCCACCCGCATCATCTGCCGTGTTAATAAGATGAACATATGCATGAATTTTCTTCGCATATAATTTATTGATTCTAGTCGATAAAGCTTGTCTCAAAGTAGTTCCACAATCGATCTCTTTCCATTTACCTGCTTTATACTCATACCAAATTTTATTTTTAATGTTTGTACATTTATATTTACCTTCAAACATCACATATACTAATCTAGCTACATCATACTCATTTGGCTCTTCACATTCAACCGTTTTATTCAAATGATAATCTACGCATTCATTTTTAATTTTATCATAATCATCGGGACAACATTCTCTAGCCCAATATCTTAAGCTACCAAGTGTTAACGCGCCATTTCCACCGTGCTCGTGCCACATCTTATAACAATCATTATCTACCCAATTAAATTTGTCACTTTTTGCCGAAAATTTAAGCCAAATAGGATACAATAATGGAGAAACAGTTTTAAGCGCCCAACCTACCTCCATCCATTTATCATAGGGTTCGTAGTAGTTTTCATTAAGCATATTAACCATATCATGTGCCATAATTATATCATATTCATCGTTGGTTTTAGCCATTTGTAAAATTTGATCCACTACCGCTTTGCATTTTTGCTCGCTATCAATCGTTTCAAATACACCCATTGAAAATAACTGATTATTATTCCCCCCACCTGAATTAATTTTGATTTTTGCTTTACGCTTGTTTTTAATAACCTTCCACTTCTTAACCAATTCTCCTGCAGAATCTGTCAAACTAGGTTTTATCAAATTTAAATTTCTCGCACTTACCTCTTTTAAAAGTTTTAGATTATTTTTACTGTTGTATTCTGATGTACAGTCTTCGAACTCGACTTCATCTTCCTCATCAACATTAATACTATAAACTTTCTTTAATTTATATGCTTCATTACCGGGCTTTTTGGAACCAAATACTTGCCACTTATTAATACCGCTAGGTATCTTACTATCAACAAGTGAGTCATAATCGTTTATCAAAGGCAAGTCTTCAAAGATATTGCCAATATCTTTTAATACTTTATCTCTAACGGCCATTTGAATAGCATAAGGAAGTGACATGTTAATTACAATATGAATGCCGTCTTTTGTATATTCATCATTTGTTGTGTTTGCATTATCTTTTTCAAATATGAATACCTTAGGAATAGTATCACTATCCCACTCGATAAATGTTCTAATCTTTTCAATAAACAATTCAACAAGATCAAATATATGGTCATCCGTATGTTGCCTCTCATCTATATCATTGTCATATCTCTCATCTATATCAACTAATATAGGCCCTTCATTTTTTCTCTGCGATTCAGTTAAATAACTTGGATTCCCGTCTACAAATACATCTTTATTATACAATTTCCAAAAATCATCCATTGCCTCATCCGGAATACTAAATTTTCCACCATAGATTCCCATGGATGCATTGCCAATTTTTGTATGGGTAATTACCTCACCATCTTTATGTTTATGTAATGCAAGAAATCCATTTAATGTTATAGGATAATTACTCATTGTTTTTGGTATATATACCCGGACATTTTTTTATATCAATTTATTTTTAACGTTCGTATTGGTATTTGAAAAAGTTTTTTAAAACAATATAACTACATAACGAAGTGGAAATATTAAATATTTTACTATAAACATTTAAATATTTCTAAACATATAATTTAAAATGAAAATGAAAAATAAGGTTGTATCTAAAAATAGCACAAAAAGACTTCTCCTTGATGTAGCGGATATTATGAGAGACCCCTTGTGTGAACAGGGTATTCATTATATTCATGATGAAGGAAACATGTTCAAAGGGACTGCAATGATTATTGGCCCTTCTGACACGCCTTATGCGCACGGATTTTATTTTTTTAAGTTTAAATTTCCAAAAGAGTACCCGTTTAAGCCACCAGCTCTAACATATTGCACAAATGACGGCGTTACTAGATTTAATCCTAATCTATATCGCAGCGGAAAAGTTTGCGTTTCTATTTTAAATACATGGAAAGGTGATCAATGGACCTCTTGTCAATCTATAAGAAGCATTCTTCTTACTTTAGTTACATTATTGAATGAGAATCCGTTGACCAACGAGCCTGGATTTTCACCCACTCATAGATCCTGCTTACCGTATAAAAGAATGGTGGAATATAAAAATTTTTCTGTTGCTATTCTTGGGATGTTAAATCAAAGCTCACTGCAATCAAAATTTACAGTATACCATTCTATTCTAAAAAAATACTTCTTAGAGAATAAAAATAAAATTATGGAGAGATTAACAGAGTTAGAAAACGATGAAGAACTTAAAAATATTGAGGATAGAATATCCGTGTATAATATGTCCGCAAAGTATGATTATAGCGATTTAAAAGTTAAATTTGAGGAACAAATCGCATCATTAGATTAATTAAACAAAAATTGAAATAAATAATAAAATATATATTTATCTCATAAGAACCATGCACTTTTGTACAGTATGTCAAAACATGTATTACATTCGATTAACTGGAGAAAATAAAGACCAATTGATTTATTATTGTAGAAAATGTGGCAACGAAGATGATGAACTAATATCTTCATTGGAAAACGTCTGTGTATCACAAACACAACTGAAAGCATCAGTCAGTTCATATGAGCATATTATCAATAAATATACAAAACTAGACCCTACTTTGCCCCATATTAATAATATTAAATGTCCAAATACAGCTTGTGCGTCAAATGAATCGGCCGATGAGACAAAAGATGGAGATGATCAAAAAGAAGCGGATATACTTTATTTACGATACGATGATACTAATATGAAATTTGTATATCTTTGTACAGAATGTAATACTGTATGGAAAAGTGCCGATGATAAATAAATTGATTTATATATTGTAATAAAAATAATATCATATTACACTATATTAAGATGTCTCAACCCGATGAACCCGAATTTCCAGATAATGAAGAAATTAATTTCCCAGGCGATGAAGAGCTAGCTCAGCAGTATACATATGACCCTGAAAATGTAGACTTGATTGACGATGATAGCGATGATGATATAACCTACGAAAGGTCTTCTACTCCTACTGAAGATACAGATAATGTTGATGATGTTGATGAGACAGATGATGTCGAAGATAATTTAACTGATAATGAGATCATGGATCCAACACCGATTCCACCCGGTATTAATCCCGCTTTATACAAAGATGATGAAGATAAAACGGATGATGAAGATGATGAGTCTGATGATGAAGATAGTTTAAAAAAATTAGAAAGGGATATAGACAATGATAAACTCATTGAAAGTCATCCAGAAATTATACAAAATAATTATAATGAAATTTTAGCATTATGCAATATTGTCAGAAACGATAAAGGTATTATTGTAGATGATCTGCATCGAACCTATCCATTTATTAGCAAATATGAATATGCTAGAATCGTAGGGATTCGAGCTAAACAACTCAATAATGGCGCCGATCCATTTATTAAAGTAGCGCGCGGTGTTATTGATGGATTTACCATTGCAAAGCTTGAAATGGACGCCAAGAAAGTACCATTCATAATAGCAAGGCCATTGCCCAACGGTAGCAGAGAATATTGGAAAGTCCAAGATTTGGAAATGATTCACTTTTAAATTTATCGTCTTAAATATGCTCTATTTCTAGTTAAGTAAGAAAATAATTGTTTTTTTGATTGATTAGGGTGAGCATTTTTAAATAATCTCCCAGACTGCCTTACTGTAGTTTGGGGGTATGTTATAGCTAGATACTTAGCCTGTTTTTCACTGCATTTTTCGGGAGGTTCATCGACATAATCGGGATTTATAGGCCTTGCTCTTCTTCCAACTGATATGACAGGAAATAGTTTTGTATTAGTATTTGATTGATTCCATCTCCCAAGTTGATTTCTGGGATATGAAATATCTCCCAAAGTGCCTCCTCTAGAATTTTTTGTGATAAAATTTCCATTGTTTTTGAAAAAAAATTGGCCGTGACAACAGTTATTTTTATTTTCATTCCCAAAATTTGTACTTTTAGTACCCCATTTAAAATAATATGGCGTATTATAAACATTGGGTAGATCGCATCTTATGGAGGATTTATTAATCCATTGAAGATTACAGTCTTTGTTACTATCTGTACACTTATCTACGCCAGCTGGTAACGTTGATAATCCTGAGTAACCGATAGGTTTTGGACAACAACATTTTGTCTCCGCGCATTTAGCAGTAGTATTCCATTTACAATCGCATTTATCTGATATAGACATTATATATATATATATCAGATATTATCTAGTTTCCCATTGTTGCATTCTATTACAATATTGACCATTTACAAAATCAATCGTAGTTTTTCTTTCGTCAGTGGGTGGCGGAGTGTAATATTTTCCACAAGTTATAGGCGGATCATTGTCTTCATAATAATAATTATCAATCTCTTTTGGAGATAATTGGGAAATTGTATCCCATGATAGCTGTAAATTATTTTTACAATTTGGTTTAATATGCAATTCTTTAACACTTTTTGGATTTATTATAGAACATGCGTTTTTTGAAATTTGTCCATTTCTAACTACTATTTGTGAATTACATTTTGTGTTTGTAGAATTTGTAATTATACGTGTTTGATATTCGGCAGTTTTTTGTTGCAACTTAAATCGCTTCCAACAAACTTTTCGCCATCTTCCTCTCCCTGGGGCAGCCACTTTTAAATATTGCACATTTCGCATCGCTTTTGAGTGTTGCGCGTTTGAAGGAGCCAATACATTATGTGTGAGCGTATTCATTTTTGGACAAGATGGTTTTTTAAAATTTAAACAATTATGCCATCTAGGTTTTGGATGTCTCCGTATTTGACCACAACAATAACAATCGCTTCTAAAATTTAACATTATAATAAAAATATATTATTTTTTTTAGAAGAATAATATATTTAACACCGCCATCGATTAGCACACGACAAACAGCAAACAAATGTTGTCATTGGCTCATCTGCTGATCTCGTTTGCATTTGATAATATGTACATTTTCTATTTTTACATTTCCAACATTGAAATTCATCAGTAGCAATCGTATCATCTACCTTTGTTGAATTATTATCCCTTTCAATTTTGGCATCTACTAAACGTTGCCATTTTTCAGGATACATCTGATGATGTCGCATAAATGCCAACTCGTGTGGTTGAAATTCTAGTTTTTTTAATCTTTTCAATAGAGTAGTGTTACCAACTGTCCCCCTTTTATTCAAATTATTATATATACTCTTAAATTTGTCAATATAGAGCATTGTAAAGTATTTATTCTCCCATTTTCTAACAACCTTTTTCTCCTTTGCAACTTTGATTGCATAGTTATAAATACCTTTTTCTAAATTTTCTGCTATCTTTTTTTTTCTAATAATTTTATTCAATCTCACACGTATATTATTTCTGAATTTAGTTGGATCGCTTATTGTTGACATGTTTGCTTGTATTTTTAAAGTGATCTGTTTCTAAATCAATTTATTTACAAACAATCGATTTAGAAATAAAATAAGTATTATTGTAATGCAACCAATACCAATGTTGGGTTTATTACCTTACATATATCTTATGTATCAATATAACAGTTATAGAGCCTATGCAATATTTATCAATGGTATGTTATATCATTATAATGACAAAAATATCACACTTAGATATTATGATATTTTATGCAATGTTTTGATTGGATATTATAGTTTCCGTACAAGACAATCCGCATATATTCCTGGTTATATTGGAAGTATTTCTTTTTTATTCAATAATTTATTATTTTATAAATCTCAAATTAATGAAAGAAACTCGTATATTGTCCATGTGTTATTTACACAGTGGCCAATCGGCTATCTTTTATTTAACGAGTTAACTTGTGAATTAGTATGAATACTCATCTTCTGATAATTCTGATGTTGGGTCGTCGTCACTTAATTCATTATCGTCTTCATCATCATCATCCACTTCTTCATCTTCATCGGTTTCTCCTCCATATTTTGCCTCATCATCCTCTTCGTCTCCACTTTCTGTATCTTCGCAACTTTCCTCTTCGCTAGGACATACGAAGTCTTCATCTTCCTCTTCATCTTCATCAACAATAAAACCATCTTCTTTTGAATATCCTTCTTTTGTTTTTAGATGTTCTGGAATCACCTCTTCTTCACTTTCCTCTTCTTCCTCACATAAATCATCAAACCCTCCAAATAATTTTTCATATACTTTTAACCATGTTTCTTTGTCAAAGTCACACACTTCATTATCCTTTGGATTTTCATTATTATGCATAATAATTAAAAGATTGCCAAAATATAAATCACTATCAATGGGTGGAGGAAGATCATATTTATTTTCACTATTTGCTCTACCTGTATTTTTCGAATAAACAGATACCCACTTATTTTCATGTTTCCAGGTATGACGTTTTTCAAAATCGTCGGGTTTTCTAAATTTACATTTTTTATACAACTCTTTCAAGTTTACATTTTTAATCGTTTCTGTTTTCACAGTTCCTGCTTTTGTTATCAATACTACCTTTGTCATTTTGTATATCCATTTCGGAAATGGTTTAAATAGTTTCTCTGAAATAATAATAATAATAAAGATGAGATACTATCCTGATGAAACTATCCAACTCAAAGACATGAAGCGAAAATTACAAGAGTTTAGTTGCAATGAACGATCTGACAAAATATTATTGACTCAATATGGAATGTTTAAATATGTTAATGATGTCCTTATGGTATCAAAATTTAATTTGAGAGAGGAAGGGAATATGTCCATAAAGAAATATATTAATAACATGGATTTCATAATTACACCAAATAAATGGGGGAAAACGGATAAAAGATATCAAATTCCATTTGTTAATGAAATTATTCAATTAAAAACCTATACTTTCTCTCCAAGAAAGGGGTCAAAGTTTGAATTTATTGTAGAGGAATCATCTAATGGAGCATTAGATTACTACTTTAAGAGTCCTGAATCGCACGACAATCATTCTTTAAAAGAAGATATTGGTTCGTTCTTAGATAAACTTAAGTAATCTATTTAATATATAATGTTGTTATGGATTTTCCAACAAATCGTTATTTCATTAGTAGTAATAGCTCTAGTGCATTCCATTTATACCTTTCTTCAAAATAATTTGACTACACCAAAAGTAAGAGATTTGGTGAATAAGCCGACTAAAAAATATGAAGAGATATATAAAACTTTTGAAACAGAAGATCCAAATAAATCACCAGAGGAAGATTTAAAAAGATCAGATAGTTCGATGAAAAATGAATTGCAGAATTATTTAAAGGAGTTATCGCAAAATACCGCTATTGTGCCCGCAATAGCATCATCAAAAGAAAATAATATTCCCGAGGCAATGTCTTTTAGTGATAACTTTACAAATTCGTATCAAACAATATAAACCATATAAAGAATCAGTGCCAATAATTTATAAGAATGAAACTAACTTCAAACGATCTTAATCATATTATGAGCAAATTTCCAAGTGTAAAACTTTCTTATGTTAAAAATATTCATAAGAAAGTTTCATCTGCTAATATTTTTTTAGCGATTCCAAAAGGTGGTAAATATTTTGCGTGGTTTAGAAACTTCAAAAAATATTCGGTTTGTATATTTTTGGAAATAGATACTAGAAAAAATTCTATCAAAGGAATTACAATTAAAACATCATGTTTTAAGGATAATTTATGTAGCGGATTAGGTACTATTGTATATGGTACAATGGTATATTCCAATAGACAACCATTTTTCTTTGTAGAGGATATTTTTTATTATATGGGACAAGATTTATCACGCTCTAATCAACTTGAACGACTTAATACAATTTCACATTTAATGAATCAAAATATAAAACAAGTCACATTAAACAAAAATAATGTTATTTTCGGCGTTCCTATCATGACCAAGAAACGCAATTCAATGGACAAATTAATTGAAGAATTGCCATATGATTTATACTGCATCCAGCATAGATATTTCAAAAAAAACATGAACTTTCTTAATGAGCGAATTAAGATTAATACTATCTACAAAAAAGTGTTTTTAGTTAAAGCAGAAATAGAATGCGATATTTATTCATTATATTATAATACGCGAAGCTCTAAACTAGAAAAATACTCTACCGCGTTTATCGCAAATTACAAAACAAGTGTATGGATGAATGCATTATTTAGAACAATTAAAGAAAACGACAACTTAGATTATCTTGAAGAAAGCGACGATGAAGAAGAATTTGAAGACATTAGTTTAGATAAATTTGTAGATGTAAATAAAAAGATAAAAATTCAATGCGTTTACAATCCCCGGTTCAAAAGTTGGATGCCATTGGAACCTTTAGAAAAAGGTGATATTTGTAGTAAACAGGATATTATGATAATCGAAAAAAAAAATAGATATTAATATATATATAACATGGCTTCATTAGTTAATAAAACAAATGCACATACTGGAGGATTTTTATCATCAAACGAAGGGCCGGTTTCAGGATGTACTGGAAAAGGATTCGGTGTCAATGGATGCGGTATAAAGATGTATCGCGGTTTAGTTGGTCAAAGTGGAGGAAAGAAGAGACGCAGATCTTCAAAGAAGAAGCGCCGAAGAAAAAAGAAACGTAAAACAAGAAAACGCAAAACAAAAAATAAAAGGCGAAAAAGAAGACATAGAGGTGGCGCTACTACAAATCTTCTTGATCCTAGAGCAGGACTTAAAGCATTCGCTACTCGAGGCGGTAATGGAAGTAGGGGACTCTCTGTAGCAGAAAAAAGAACATTACGTGGTGGAAAAATCCCACACTACCGCAATTCGCATCCGCACAATCATCATGATCATCATAGATTAGCAGGAGGAGGTGTCGGTTACGGCATGACGGCAAAAAATGCATCTATTCAGGCAAACTCAGGTACACCATCTGGGACTGGTGAAGGATTTCATTCTACAGCTACCACTTCAGTTACAGGATATAAAAATTGCGGATTAATTCCC
>Ga0255039_10000015_pt1 | contig 43593 bp, 45 predicted proteins | sample BC1_12_1_MG_FD_181713 | JGI IMG/M metagenome (GOLD analysis project Ga0255039, IMG submission 181713) | Seawater microbial communities from Strait of Georgia, British Columbia, Canada - BC1_12_1 | ecosystem: Environmental > Aquatic > Marine > Strait | place: Canada: British Columbia | collected... | reverse complement strand
ATGTTGATCGGTGCTGGCGGTGCCATCCTGGCTTACAAGATGCACTACTGGGTGGAACGCAAGTTCAAGATCGACGATGCGGTCGGCGCGGTTGCGGTCCATGGTTATGCCGGTTTTTACGGTATTGTCGTGGCTGGCTTCATGCTGTGGGGCTATCCATCCTCACCGTTTGAAGGCTATGCCCCGATTTCACCCTGGGGCAACTTCCTCGGTGCCTTGATCATGTTCTTCGTACTGGGTTTCTTCCCGGCACTGATTGTGTCGAAGATCCTGCACAGCATGGGCAAGCTGCGTATCCCGCGTGAAATTGAAATTGTTGGTCTGGATATCAACCACGAAACCTTGCGAGCCATGGAAGCGGAAGATGTTGCGCAAGCGATACGTCAAGAAGCTGGTTAACGGCTCCTGATATTCATTACTTCGATTACTGACACATTAGGAGAAAATACTATGTCTACTGGTTTAGTTGATAACTGGCTCAATCTTGATACTTTCGGTGCGATCTATCCTTTCGTTGGAACGGAAGGCCTGCTGACAATTGTGGGATTGATTTTCTGGTTTGGCTGGCACGTCTGGCAACACAAGAAGGAATCCGCCGAATTCGAGGCTGACCTCGCGAATATCAAAAAGCAGGGAGGAGCGGGAAGTGTCCTTGATAAAGAGGCTAGCAGGGAGGCGAGTGATTCGATAGGGGGTTAGTGTCCTCTGTATCATTCAGTTAGCATGTTGTAACAAGACCCCTTCGACCCTGGTCGAGGGGGTTTTTCTATTTAGCGTTATGCAGGTTTGTGCGGGTCATTACCTATCCGAATTCACTATCTACTGTCCGCTGAAAGCACAGTCGTTGCCTGTGACAAGGCCGGTACCTTAAAGTGATCCGATAAATGTCTGTTCCTGTCGTTACGAGAAATTCCAGGAGTTTTCGATGATAAAAAATTTGCTCTCGGTCGTACCCTCACGACCCATTTTATTTATCGTGCCGGTAATCGTGCTACTAGTACTGTCTTTTTACTACTGGGACATGTACTCGAGATGCACGAGTAATAAACAATTTCGAAGCTCGCTAAACGAACAATTGCATGGCGAGGGCAGTGGTGCATTATTCCGATTAACGGATATCACCGGTTTCATGTGGGACAGGGTCAGGATAGTCACCAATTTCAAACCCGAGAACAAGACTGGTGAATGCCCTTTCGGCTGGAACTGGCCTAGTGGTGATCGAGACTCCCTGATTGATTCAGGTTTACTCACGGTCCTGATTTTTGTCGACAAGGGCACGATGGTCCAGGTTCTAGAGTTAAACGGCGATGAAGTCGCATTTAATGGTGCGGATTCCAGTTTGACGCCACAAGCCGCTGTTTTTAGTATCGGTACGAATTCCGAAAATAGCGCCGGGATCGCACTGAACCTGAATAAATAAATTAATAGCCTGGCAGGAACCTGGCGAGTGAGAGAGCAATCCCGGACCAGAGGCCGGAATATGTGGACGGATCCCAGCGAATGGATAATTGGGTGTCGTATTGCTGATATTTCGGTGCATGATTAATTGTAAAATATGATGATTCGAGCTGGTCTGCCGGAACCGGGGGAAGCGGCTTAACTGCTAAACACTTTAGTTGGGAGTATAAAATGGCGACGATAATCGACGGTAAGGCATTTTCGGCAAACCTGCGCGGCGAAATAGCGCGCCAGGTAGCGGTATTAAAGCAGATGCACTCTATAACACCGGGTTTGGCCGTGGTGCTCGTGGGTGAGGATCCTGCCAGCCAGGTATACGTGCGCAGCAAGGGCAAGCAAACCGTGGAAGCGGGCATGAATTCCTACGAACACAAGCTCGACGCCAGTACCAGTCAGGAAGATTTGCTTGCACTGATCGACCAACTTAACAATGACCCGGATGTTCATGGCATCCTGGTGCAGCTGCCACTCCCCGGACATATCGACGAGGAAGCGGTAATCAATTCAATCTCGGTGGATAAGGATGTCGATGGATTTCATCTTTCCAATGTCGGTCGTCTTTCTATCGGTGCCGAGGGTACCGTACCTTGCACGCCGCTGGGATCGTTGATGATGCTCAAGGATCATCTGGGCGATCTATCCGGCCTCAAGGCGATTGTCGTGGGCCGCTCTAATATCGTCGGCAAGCCAATGGCCGCACTATTGTTGAAAGAAAGCTGTACCGTCACTATTGCACATTCGCGCACTCGGGATCTGCCTGGTGAATGCCGTCAGGCGGATATCGTGGTGGCAGCAGTAGGGCGCCCTGAAATGGTCAAGGGTGACTGGATCAAGCCGGGTGCCACCGTCATCGATGTGGGCATCAATCGTATAGAAAACGAAGACGGTACGACACGGCTGGTGGGCGATGTCGAATTTGACAGTGCGGCAGAGGTGGCTGGCGCGATAACACCGGTACCGGGCGGGGTAGGGCCGATGACAATCGCCTGCCTGTTGCATAACACTCTGCAGCAAGCCTGTCGCCTGAACGATCTCGCAGTACCGAAATAAGACGGGGTTTCTTAGCGCCAGGTTTTGTTTAGGCCGCTAAACATGATAAATTCGCCGCCTTTCTGACTGGAACCAGACTGGTTATGTCCCTGATCTTACGACGTAGTCTGATATTCATCGCCCTGCTGATAGGCGGGCTGGTGTTGTATTCATTTTGGTACGGCATCAAGGCGGATCGTTATGAAGAGACCGCCGTACCCTATCTCGAAATGGCTTTGCCCAAATTGACCAGCTGGCAATATGAGCAGCTCAGGCCATTGTTATCGCCCACCGCACGGAAGGATTTTGAAAATGAAAAACTGCAGGCGGCGTACCTTTTGTTCAGCCAGCTCGGCCAGCTGAAATCGATAGGTAAGCCTCAGTACATAACCGATCGATTTGAAAGTAGTGCGGAATTGGGGGATATCGAGGTAATCGATTATCAGGTGCCGTTGCAGTTTGATTCCGGTCCGGCGGTTATCAAGATAACGCTCGCCGCCGACGGCAAGTCATATCACATTCACCATTTCGGTTTTCACTCGGAAATTTTCGCTAGCAAAACAACCGACGACTAAGACGTTGTGCTCTGACCCTCTCGAAGGCTTCAGCTCAGCTCGTCGGCGGTGAGTGCGCGGTTGTTACCGCGCAATATGACCAGCATGGTACAGCCATTCGGTGTGTGCGAGCTGTGTTTCGAGCCGGGCAGCAGGCGCACGAAATCGCCTGTGCGGTAAGCTTTGCCGTCGCAGTCGATAAGCTCGCCTTCCATTACCAGGAATTCTTCGAGCCCCATGTGTTCATGCGGTTTCGACTGTGCACCGGCATCCATGCGCAACATGAAACACTCGAATTCGCCATTGAGTAGTTCACCGCTCAATGCTACCCATGACATTCCTGCTATGGGATCACCGTAGCGATCGTATGGCTTGAATTCCTCGGCTTGGGTACTGATTATCTGGCGCAGGTTTTGTTCAAGCATGGGTTCAGGACTCCTTATGATCGCGAAAATGTCGAAAAAAAGGTGGGCCATTGGCCCACCCCAGATGAAGTGACTACATGGAGAGAGATAGTCAGTTTCAGGTTTTAAGGTAGGTTTCCAGCGAATCGTCGAGCGCATCTTTCCACGGGGTGTGATGCGCTGGTGCCATGGTACCGGTCAAGGCTGATTTATAGCCATGGTTGCGGAAGGTCATGATGTTTTCTTTTTTATGTTTCTTCCACTGGAAGAAGGCTTCGTTCGCGCCGACGCAATCGAATGCCGGGTAGTCGGTCAATGCCATCAGGTCCATGGTGTACTTGCCCTGGAACTCGATGGCCCCGTAGTCGTCCGGGATATTGTCTTCCGCTTCACGCCACTTATCGATATCGGCATGCATTTCCGCCTGTGAGGGAAGGTCGAGACGACCCATGATCACATCGCGGGCATACCAGGCCTGCGCGTCGAACATGTTGAAGGTGTACCACTGATCCTGCATACCGAGGTACATCAGCCTGGGGTTATGCTCCCAGACTACGCCGTTGTAGAGATTTACCGGGTACAGGCGATTGTTGGTTTTGAGCTTGAGGTTTTCCGCCATAAACGGGAAGTGGTGCAGGTAACCGGTGCAGAGGATGATGGCGTCGACTTCCGCGGTGGTTCCGTCGATAAAAGTTGCGGTGTTTTTATCCACTTTCTGTAGCAGCGGTACTTCCTTCCAGTTATCCGGCCACTTGTAACCCATCGGTGCGGTGCGGTGTGAAACAGTGAGCGACTTGCAGCCATATTTCCAGCACTGCGAACCGATATCTTCCGCGGAATAAGAAGTGCCGATGATGAGGATATCCTTGTCCTTGAATTCCATCGCATCGCGAAAGTCGTGGGCGTGCAACACGCGGCCGTTGAAGCTTTCGAAACCATCGAATTGCGGCACATTCGGAGTCGAAAAGTGCCCTGAAGCAACGATCACGTGATCGAATTCCTCGGTGTACTCAACGTCTTTTTCATGATCCTGAGCGGTGACATGGAACATGCCTTCATGTTCATCGTAACTGACGTGTCGCACGGGAGAGTTGAATCGAATCCAGTGGCGTACGCCGGACTTTTTTACCCGTCCTTCGATATAGTCGAACAATACGGCGCGTGGCGGGTAGGATGCGATCGGGCGGCCAAAATGCTCCTCGAACGAGTAATCGGCAAATTCCAGTCCTTCCTTGGGACCGTTGGACCAGAGGTAGCGGTACATGCTGCCATGGACCGGTTCGCCATGCTCGTCGAGGCCGGTGCGCCAGGTGTAGTTCCACAAACCACCCCAGTCGGACTGCTTTTCGAAACATACGATGTCGGGGATGTCGGCACCTTTCTCCTGCGCCGACTGGAAGGCCCTGAGTTGAGCCAGACCGCAGGGGCCGGCACCGATGATTGCCACACGTTTACTCATGTTTCCTCCAACACGTTGATTTATATAGGTAAATACTGTTATTAAAAACTATCTACAGATGGCCACCAAGGGTAGGGAAATACTTCGCAATGGTCAACTAATTGCCTGTGCAAACAGCCCTCTTTCTGCGTACATGTTGCGCAGGATCAATTTGTCGATGCAGTCGCGTCGATTCCATTGGCTAGCGGTTGCAATAATTTGCCGGCTGGGGTTTGATAGATCTCGAACCGAGATAACAGCAAGCGTCTATGTCCGATCAGAAAAGCAACCCTGAAACTGCCCCATCGATGCCCGAACAACATAGTGTCGAGGCGCTGGAAATTGCGATTGGCAAGCAGGTGCGTAGTTCACGCAAGCGCCTCAACCTGACGGTTGCGGCGTTGGCCAAGCAGGCGAAATTATCGACGGGCATGTTGTCGAAAATCGAAAATGGACAAACCTCACCCTCGTTAGCAACCCTGACTTCGCTCGCAAATGCGCTGCAGGTTCCGGTGACATCGTTTTTTCGGGGCTATGAAGAACAACGCGATGTCACCTATATCAAATCAGGTGAAGGCTTGCCGATCGAGCGCCGCGGTTCCGGTGCAGGACATCAGTATCACTTGCTGGGGCACACCATTGGCAAGCCCTACAATATCGAGCCTTACCTGATTACGATCGATGACAAGTCGGAAGTGTTTCCTGTGTTTCAACACGCGGGTACAGAGCTGATTTATATGCTCGAAGGTCGAGTTACCTACCGTCACGCCAACAAAACCTACATCCTGGAGCCGGGGGATACGCTTTTTTTCGATGCCGATGCTTCGCACGGCCCCGATGAAATTCAAAAACTGCCCTGTCGCTATCTTTCGATCATCATTTCCGAGGCGACGCCCGCTTAAATTGTTTCCTGTAAGGAAACAAAATTTCATTTCAGTTGACAGTCGAACTTTGCTTGAGTAAGCTCGGCGAGTTGATGATTCTGTGGCAGGAGTGACTGGTATGTGTGGTATAGCAGGTGTTTTATACAAGCAGGCGGGTACGCATGAAATTGGCAAAACTCTGATCGATATGCTCGATGGCTGCCAGCATCGGGGTCCGGACAGCACGGGTTTCGCGCTTTACGGCGAAGACAGGGACCAGTTGCAATTACGTTTTATCGTACCAACCGAAGCCGCGGCGAGAAAAGCGGCGATAGATAATATTGCGACATTGCTAGCCCGTCACGGTGCGACCATTGAAAGCGAGCAATCGGTTGGTTGTTCCTACCAGATAGCGGTCAATTTCGAGGGTGATCTACTCGAATTTACGAAGAATATCGAAGAGCATGCGAAGCTGGTTTCGGTCGGGCACACGCTCGATATCATCAAGGACGACGGCACCGCGCATGAACTCGACAAGATTTACCACGTTGGCGAGGTTACCGGCACCCATGGTATTGGCCATGTGCGGCTTGCCACCGAGTCCGCGGTCCGCCCCGAGGCGGCGCATCCGTTCTGGGCCACCGGTTTCGAGGATATCGCGATCGTGCACAACGGCCAGATCACCAACTACTGGTTAATGCGTCGCCGCCTGGAACGCCGCGGATTCACCTTTCACACCGACAACGACAGTGAATTGGTGGCAGTGTACCTCGCTGACAAACTGGAGCAGGGTGAATCGCTCGACAGCGTGCTCGAGACTGCGATCGAGGACCTGGACGGTACTTTTTCCTTCCTGGTCTCTACTCCGAATGAGATCGGTTATGCCAAGGACAACCTGGCGGCAAAGCCGATGGTTTTGTACGAAACCGATGAAATGATTGCCATTGCCTCCGAGGAAGTCAGCCTGAACCGGTTGTTCCCGGGACAATCCCTCAATTCCACCGAACCTGCACCGGGGACTTTTCAGACATGGTCACGATCGACTTAAGCCATTCCAGCATCACCGATGCGAACGAGAAAATCCGCGCCTGCGGGCGCGATGGTCAGGATGTCGAGATTATCAATCCAGACGCGCGCCACAATATCGGCGTCGGCCTGGTCGACCCGATTAGAGTGCGTGTCAACGGCTCCGCCGGATACTTCTGTGGCGGACTTTCTGATGGTGCGCATTATGAGATCGAGCACAACGCCGGCTGGGCGGTCGGAGATAACATTTATACAGGCTCGGTCGTGGTTGGCGGCAACGCGGGTGCAATTGCTGGAGTTGCCATTCGTGGCGCTGAAATCGTCGTGCGTGGCAACATGGGTAGCCGTGCCGGCCAGGTGATGAAGGCGGGCACGCTGTGCTGCGGTGGTAATGCGGCGTTCATGGCCGGTTACATGATGTACGGCGGGCGTATTATTGTTCTCGGCGATGGCGCGGCCAAGGTTGGTCAGGATATGAGTGCTGGTGAAATTTTTGTCGGCGGCAAGATCGAAAGCCTCGGCAACGACACCATGATTGTCGATATGGAGGCCAGCGAGCGTGATGAAATCATGGAATTTCTCGAGCGTTACAAGATGAACTACCAGGGTGATTTCACCAAAATCGTCAATGCTGGTAAGAAACTGCGTTACGCTAACACCGAACCCCGCGCGCGCCCACAGCCGTTCTTCGTGTCTTCAAGCTCAAGCAATTACTGGAACCCCAAGGTGCAGGAAGACATCTGGATCAAGGGCGAAGTAGGGCGTTACCGCATTCGTGGCTATGGCGCCTCGAAGCCGGTCCCGCATTTGAACGATATCGCCTTCGTCAAGGATGTCAACGCGCAGCAATACAAACCTGACGAACTCCAGGATATTAACCTGAAAACGACTATTGGCGGCCGTTATGGTGCCAAACCCTTAAGCCTGTCGATGCCGGTCATGATCGCGCCGATGAGCTTTGGCGCGCTCAGCCGTTCGGTCAAGATTGCGCTGGCGCGCGCGTCACGCCTGGCCGGAATTTCCGAAAACACGGGTGAGGGCGGCATGCTCGACGAGCAACGCGAGGAAGCCGATCAACTCATCTTTCAGTGCCTGTCGGGTCGTCTCGGCTGGAACGTCAAGGACATGCAGCGTGCCGACGCGATCGAGATCTATATTTCGCAGGGCGCCAAACCGGGTCTCGGTGGCCAGTTGATGGCGAAAAAGGTAACTCCCGAACTCGCGGCGATACGTGGCATTCCACAGGGCATAGACCTGCGTTCGCCATCGCGTCACCCCGATGTACTCGGTGCCGATGATCTGGTTATCAAGGTAGAGGAATTTCGCGAAGCCACCATGCACAAGGTGCCGCTGGGCATCAAGATGGGTGCCGGGCGCGTCAACGATGACATTAAAATTGCTTACAAGGATGGTTTCGACTTCATCGAGCTCGACGGGTTACAGGGTTCCACCGGTGCGGCCAGCACCGAGGTACTGGAAAACGTCGGTATCCCGACCTTGTCCGCGATACAGGAAGCGATCGATGGTTTAAAGGAAATCGACGCCGGTGACGATATGGACCTGGTGATGATGGGTGGCATCAAGGATGGCGTCGATGTCGTCAAGATGCTCGCGCTCGGTGCGGACTGTACCTCGGTTGGCACCTCCGCGATTATTGCCGGTGGCTGTATCGCCTGCATGCAGTGCCATGTCGGCACCTGCCCGGTCGGCATCGCGACGCAGGACAAGGAACACGAAGCGCGCTATGACATCGACCTGCAATCGAAAAATATACATCGCTACTTTGAATCCCTGCGCTGGCAGATCGCGTCGATCACCAAAGCGCTCGGTTACGCCGACGTGCACAAGGTAAGTCGTGATGATCTCGTCGCGCTGACCCCTGAAGCCGCGGATATTACCGGTTTACCGTTGCTCGGCGAATATCCCGCGGTGCATCAACCCGAGCTCGGTCTCGAAGTACTCGATCGTAAGGCGGGATAGTGATGACTGTAATCAAAACCGATTTTTCAATTACCGCGCGGCCTGATCTCAAGGATGATACCGCCGACATCCATTACGTGCCGGCGCCCTGCCAGGTAGCCTGCCCCATCGGCACCGACGCACCGTCTTACATCGCCTATATCTGGGAGGGTAACAACGAAGCGGCGCTGGAAGCAATCAATGCTACCAACCCGTTCAGCGCGATCTGCGGACGGGTCTGCGATGCACCCTGTGAACCCGCCTGCCGGCGCGCCGACAGCGATGGCGCGATCGCGATTCGCAACCTCAAACGTTACGTACTCGAAACCCTGGGGCCGGGTTTTTCGTTGCCGCCGGTCGCGGTAACGCAGACCAAAACAGTCGGCATCGTCGGCGCTGGTCCAGCCGGCATGACCGCGGCGCACGACCTGGCCGAAGCCGGTTACGAAGTGCATTTGTACGAGGCTACCGACCAGCTCGGCGGCATGATGTTCTGGGGCATTCCACGGTTTCGGCTACCGCAATCGGCGGTGCAGCAGGATATCGACCGTATTACCGGGCACTGTCCCGGCATCAAGATTCATTTGAATACCGCTCTCGGTGAGCAGGTTACGCTCGACGAGTTGAAACAGAAACACGAAGTCGTGTTGCTCTCTATTGGCGCCTTCGTCGGGAAACCCATGGGTATACCCGGCGAAGTAGCGCCGTTTGTTGAAGACGGTGTGGGCTTTTTGTACCGCGTCAACGCTGGTGAGCGACCCACCTTACCCGAAACCGTGCTGGTTATCGGTGGCGGCGATGTCGCCATGGACGCCTGCCGCGTGGTTAAACGATTGCCCGGGGTTAAAAACGTCAAGGTTTTATATCGTCGTGACTTTGATGCGATGCCGGCGCGCCGTGAAGAGTTACAGGGCGCGATCGACGAAGGTATCGAGATCGTCTATAACACGCAGCCGGTCGAGGTCATTGATGGTAAAGCCTTGCGCTGCGTGCGTACCGAACTTGGTGAAGCCGACGAAGATGGTCGTCGTCGCCCGATAAATATCACAGGATCGGAGCACGATATCGAATGCGGAATGGTGATCGCCGCGGTCGGCCAGAAAACCGAATGCGACGAACTCGACGCCGCGGGCCTGATGGAATGGGATCGTGTTAAAACGAATTATGAAGGCATGGCCACCGCCGACCCGAGGGTTTTTGCGGCCGGCGATGGTGCTTTTGGTGGTTCGACTATTGTCGAAGCCATGTACCAGGGGCATCGCGCAGCCTACTACCTGAAGGCTTATCTCGAAGGTAACGAATCGCCGCTGTCTTACCGTACGCCTTATCGAACCCGGCGCGTACCCATCTGCAATGACCCTGACTGGGAAATCAACCCGCGCGTGCATCAGCATTTCCACGGACTGGGGCAGGTACCGATCGAGTTTCCGGAAATTGAATCCACCTATAACGCGGCAGAGGCAAAAGCGGAAGCCGCGCGCTGCTTCCGTTGCGATGCCGAGACTGGTTCCGCCGATTACACCGTGGCCAGTCGCGAATCCATTTTCGCGATGGCGCGTATCAGCCCGGATGACCTGGAAGAGCAGACCAGTATTCTGGAGTCGCGGCTGGAAAATCGCGCCAATCCGTTTACTGAAGAGCATGTCGCAACTCTGGATGATCTTGTTTTTCTACCTGCTAACCTGTCACGGCTGGTCATCGATCCGTATCGTGAAACCTGCGTTACCACGACCAGATTTGGCGCCATTCAGAACATCAGACTCGACATTCCGTTTACCGTAACCGGGCTCGACGACGCACCGTCAGAGATTCGACAAGCGGTAGCGAAAGCCATCAGCGCGCACGGCGCGGCCTACATCGGTGGCGTTGCCATCGGCGACGGCGCAAAATGGATTCAGGTTGTTACCACGGAGGCCGATGCGGCGGCAGATGCAATAGTCGTCAATGCCGAACAGGCTATGGCTGCCGGTGATGTAAAGCGGGCCTATGCTGAACAGCCCGCGGGATTACTGGTTAATCCCGCTAACGTGGAAGCGGCTATTGATTTCGCGTTGGCGCAGCAGCTTGATTTCCTGTTACTCGATCCGACTAATGGTTTGCCCGGGCTCGCGGGAGAACTCGCCGGCGCACCCGACATCTCGATTATGCACCGCGCTGTGACGCGACTGCGGGCTCTCAACCGTGAAGAAGAAATCGACCTGGTTTATTTCGGTGGTTTACGCACCGGTACCGACGCGGCCAAGATCCTTGCGCTCGGTGCAATCGCGGTAACGATCGGAGCGTCGATGGCGCTGGCGCTGGGTGCGGATATCTCTGGCGGCAGTCCGCTTTTCAATGCAAACCTGGATGCCCCCGAGCGTGAACAACGCAGTTCAAATTTACTACAGGCGTTTAACGCGGAATCATCGATGATGGCGCGTTGCACTGGTAAAACCAGGGTGCAAAACCTGGAGCCCGAAGATCTTCGGGCAATTACGCTGACAGTGTCGCATGCCGCGGGCGTGCCCATGGCGGGCAGTTTGAATCAGCACTGATCTGAGATTAGAATTACCTGCAATGACATAATCTAACAATACTGAAGTAAGAAATCTGAAGGGGTGTAAAGTGGTTAAAGATCTCGAAGCGATCGCAAAATCGAAAAAAATCAAATATTTTCTGATCAGTTGGGTGGACCTGTTCGGCGTGTTGCGCGCCAAGCTGGTGCCGGCCCGTGCTATCAAGGGTATGCAGAAGGATGGTGCGGGTTTCGCCGGCTTTGCCGCCTGGCTTGATATGACGCCTGCACACCCTGATCTGTTCGGCGTTCCCGATCCGGACAGCCTGATTCAACTACCCTGGCAGCCTGAGATTGGTTGGGTGGCCGCTGATTTGTGGATGGGTGGCAAGGAAGTGGAAGCATCGCCACGGGTTGCCTTGAAACGTCAGCTAGCGAAGGCGAACAAAAAAGGCTACCGCATGAAAACCGGGGTCGAATGTGAATTTCACCTGATCACCCCCAATGGTAAAGAACTGGCCGATTCGGCTGACACCCAGTCGAAACCCTGTTATGACCAGCTGGCATTGATGCGTCAATACCCGGTGATTGGAAAAATTTGTGATTCGATGCTTAAGCTAGGCTGGAATCCATACCAGAACGACCATGAAGACGCCAATGGCCAGTTCGAAATGAACTGGGATTACGACGACGCACTGAAGACCGCGGACAAGCATGTATTTTTCAAATTCATGGCCAAAACCATTGCTGAAGAACAGGGTATGCGGGCTACATTCATGCCCAAACCTTTTACGCATTTAACCGGTAACGGTTGCCACGCCCACGTCTCTTTATGGGATCGTGCGGGTAAGAAAAACCTGTTCGAGACTGCGCGCAAAGATCCTCGTGGTCTGGGTTTGTCGCCATTAGCCTATAAAGCCCTCGGTGGCATCATGCACAGTGCGGCTGATTTAACCGCGATTTTTAATCCCACGGTGAATAGTTATAAACGTATCAATGCGCCGCGCACCCTGTCGGGTGCCACCTGGTCGCCAAACGCGGTGACCTATGGCGGCAACAATCGTACGCATATGATTCGGGTGCCGGAAGACGGGCGTTTCGAGTTGCGCTTGATGGACGGTGCGGCTAATCCTTACCTGTTGCAGGCCGGCGTGCTGGCGGCGGTGCTCGACGGTATCGACAACAATCGTGATCCGGGTGATCCGCTCGACATCAACATGTATGAAGAAGGGCACAAGGTCAAGAATGCGACCAAACTGCCCTTGAACATGCTCGACGCGTTACGCCAGCTCGATGGCAACAAGGTCATCCGGGCAGGGCTGAGTGACGAGCTGATCGATTCTTACATCAAACTCAAGCAGAGTGAATGGAACAGTTACGCCGCAAGTTTGAGTGACTGGGAACGCGCTAACACTCTCGATTGTTAATCGTTATTCGGGCTGGAACAGGATCTCCAGTCCGGGTCAGGTTTCTCCAGCATGCTTACTAACCTCAGCCTCCAGGTACGGGCAAGCCTAGCCTGTGCCTATAGCGGCATAGCCTGGGGTTTGTTCTGGATCCCGCTGCGAGGTATGGATCGGGCAGGGGTTACCGACGCCTGGGCCACGGTACTGTTCTACGGCGTTCCGCTGCTGCTGTTTTGCCCCTGGATTATTCGAAATTGGCGCCGCCTGGCCGGTTGCGGCTGGTTGTTACATTTTATCGGTATCACAACGGGAGTTTCGCTCGCGTTTTATTCCAATGCGATGCTTTACACAGAGGTCGTGCGGGGCCTGGTGCTGTATTACACGACTCCAGTCTGGTCATTGTTGCTGGCCCGCCTCGTGCTGGGAGAAACCATAACCGCCCCACGGGTTTTTGCGATTGTATTCGGACTCGCCGGGATGCTGGTGATGTTTGGCGTCGATCTGGGTTTCCCATGGCCGAAAAATATCGGTGACTGGATGGCTTTGATCGGTGCCATGGGTTGGGCCGTTGCGGCGGTGTTGCTGCGCAAGGATGACGGCAGTCGCAGCATGGAAATTTGTGCGGTTTATTTTTTCTATGGGGTCATCGCCGCGTTGCTACTGGCGCTATCGCCGATGGCGGGAGAAATAGAAGCTCCGGACTGGTCCGCCATTATCGATGTTTTACCCTGGACTATTCCGATTGCAATTATCGTGATTCCCGGTGCCTACGCCGCCTTCTGGGGGGCACCGCATTTGAACCCCGGTGTCGTGGGTTTGCTGATGATGACCGAATTGAGTGTCGGTGGAATTACCGCGGCTATCTGGGCTAACGAACCACTTGGTGCGCGCGAGCTAGCCGGTATCGCGCTGATCACCCTGGCCGGGCTGACCGAATTCCTTTATGCGCCGATTCGCAAGGCCCTGTTACGAGATGAATGATCCCCGGATGCGTGCTGCGCTTATACTATGTGTCGCTTTCGCGATACTTTCGCATTGAGCCAGCACCTAAGATACGGCGATGCTAGATCCTGCAGGCCTTTAACCTGCTGGCCTTGAGGTACTTCGGTGTGCATGAGCGCACCGTACAGTTGATTTCCACAACCTGGAGAGAGAAATGGCAAAAAGCGATATCGAAATTGCACGTGAAGCAACCCTGAAACCGATCATTGAAATCGCGCAATCGCTCGATATTCCGCCTGCAGCAATCAAGCCATTCGGACACGATAAAGCGAAATTGACTTCCGAGTTTATTGACTCGGTGAAAACTAACAAGGATGGCAAATTGATCCTGGTTACCGCGATCTCGCCCACCCCGGCGGGTGAAGGCAAAACCACGACTACAGTCGGCCTCGGCGACGGGCTTAACGCCATCGGCAAGAAAGCGGTCATGTGTCTGCGCGAACCGAGCCTGGGACCCTGTTTTGGTATGAAGGGTGGTGCCGCGGGTGGTGGTTACGCCCAGGTGGTGCCGATGGAAGATATCAATCTGCATTTCACCGGCGACTTCCATGCCATCGGTGCGGCGCATAACCTGTTGTCAGCATTGATCGACAACCATATTCACTGGGAGAACAAGTCCGGTCTCGATTCACGTCGGGTCACCTGGAAGCGAGTCATGGATATGAACGACCGAGCCCTGCGTGACATTGTCGTCGCCCTTGGAGGGGCGTTTAACGGTACCCCGCGCGAAAGCGGTTTCGACATTACCGTCGCCTCGGAAATCATGGCTATTTTCTGTCTCGCCACCGATCTCGATGATCTCAGCCGTCGCATCGGTAATATCGTTATCGGCTATACCCGCGATCTGAAGCCGGTGCATGCGCGTGACGTCAATGCTCCGGGCGCGATGACCGTGTTGTTGAAAGACGCCTTCATGCCGAACCTGGTGCAAACCCTGGAAAATAATCCGGCGTTTATTCACGGCGGCCCGTTTGCCAATATCGCGCACGGTTGTAACTCGGTCATTGCAACCAAAACCGCGCTCAAACTCGCCGATTACGTGGTCACCGAAGCTGGCTTTGGTGCCGACCTTGGCGCCGAGAAGTTCTTCGATATAAAGTGCCGCAAGGCGGGCCTGAGTCCGGATGCCGTAGTTCTGGTAGCTACCGCTCGTGCACTGAAAATGCATGGTGGCGTCGCCAGGGACCAGCTCACCGGTGAAAACGTCGAGGCGATCAGGAAGGGCTGCGAAAATCTCGGGCGTCATATCCGTAACCTGAAACAGTTCGGTGTACCCGTCACGGTCGCGATGAACCGCTTCTCGGCTGACACCGATGACGAGCTAAATGCGGTGCGCGAGTTTTGCGCTGAATTCGGCGTCAAGGCTTTCGACTGTAATCACTGGGGTGAAGGCAGCAAGGGTACGCTGGAACTTGCCCAGCATGTTGCCGACGTAGCCGATTCCGGGCAGGCGCAGTTTCAAACTCTCTATGATGACGAGATGTCATTACTGGACAAGACCAAGCATATCGCGCGATCTCTTTACGGTGCCGAGGGCATCATCGCCGACAAGAAAGTACGCGACCAGTTTGCCAGGTTCGAGGCTGACGGTTATGGGCATTTCCCGGTATGTATGGCGAAGACCCAGTACAGCTTTTCGACCGATCCGGCATTGATGGGTGCGCCCACCGGTCACGATGTGCCGATTCGTGAAATCAGGCTATCGGCCGGTGCGGAGTTCATCGTGGTTGTCTGCGGTGACATCATGACCATGCCCGGTTTGCCACGGGTGCCGTCGGCGGACAATATTCGCTTGAACGACCAGGGACAGGTAGAAGGCCTGTTCTAGCCTTTGCATGGAAAGCGAGCAGCAGTACCAGAGTTTTATTTCGTGGCAGTGTCGACTGCGCAAGATGAGTATGCGTGAGTTCGAAGGGCGTCCAACGCCCGGTATGAGTGCCGGGGTTTACTCGATTTCAGGTGGTGAGGAACAAAGTCACCTGAATTTTCTGGTCATCAGAAAAAATCCGCGAGAACGTACCGACGAGTTTCGCCATATCGTGCGCAAATCTCCGGATTCGAGCCAGTGGGTCAAGAATGGGCTGCGTGTTCTGGCGGAACTGCATTACCACGAAGACAAGGAATTCGATAACCAGCTGACAGCTTTGTTCAGCCTGGACTCGAACCTGGCCAACGCACTGATCGAGGCCGGCGAATGTCATTTAAAGTTTACCCAGGACAGTATCGAGCACGCGTTTGATTTCGATGTACTGTCATTGAATGAGAATGACGAACTGTTCCAGGCGACCTATTGGCACAACCGACTTTTCAATCCAGCCCTGCCGGGCAAGGTGCGGGTACTCGGTTTCAAGCCGCGGTTGTAGCTTTTATGCAAGCTACGGGCTAAACAATCCGCTTGAAGTTCTCGTACAACAGTTTGCACAAACGGTTCATTTCCGGCATGTGTTCACGCGCTGAGCGATCGAAAGCATCCAGTGCACCGGCTCCCAGGCTATCTTCCAGCGCCGATTTATACTCTGGTATACAGCCCCAATCCATCACCGTGTCGCTGCGAACTTCGACGTGAAACTGCACCGCGTATGCGTTATTGCGATACTTGAAAATCTGGTATTTGGTGTTGCCCGATGAACCCAGTACGGTGACCTCGGGGTTTGATTCCAGACCCTGTACTTCGTATGAATGCCATTGCACCGCCTTGATCGTTGCGGGGTATTCGCTGAATAACCTATCCTGTTTCGATGCGGGTGTCATGTCGATATCCAGTACGCCGATTTCAGGTGGTTCCGATTTAACGACCTCGCCCCCCAGAACTTCCCCCAGCAACTGACAGCCAAGGCAAAAGCCGAGGAATGGTTTTCCCATTGTCACGACCCAGTCATGGATACGCCTTTTTTCTTCAATCAGCCATGGGTGTTCGACTTCCATCCAGGTATCCATCGGGCCGCCCATGCACAGCATCGCGTCGAAGCCGGACAGGTCAGCCGGTATGGATCCACCCTCGTCGAGCTCGATCTGGGTGAGTTGCCAGCCGTCTGCTTCCATCAGGTCCTTCATGTAACCCGGATCTTCGACGGCAATATGTTGTAATACCAATATGTTTTTCATGCTCAGTCCAGGTAAATCGAAAGTTCGCGATGATGGCGAGTGGAGTCGTGATCGTCTATCGAAGGGGTGGCTCGAATATGTTCGACGTAATGCGACGGGAAATCATGTTCCAGCGCACCGCGCAACACGTGTTCCTTGTACCAGTGAAAAGGTTGCTGCGAATGATCGATGTCGAGTGCAAAATAGGTGAATGCCTCGATAGTTTCCCCGTGCGAAGCGGTCACCTCGATATGTTTGTGGTCGTAACCGAAACCGGCAGTTTCGTAAACATCCAGTTCCAGCTTGTCATCATGGGTCATCAGGTAGATAACGCCGTAAACAATATCTTTCGTGCTACCGGTGAACTCGATATCGCATTTGCCAGATTGGCCGCGATCGTTCTTGCGCCAGCACAGCCGATGATGGTTTAGTGTCGCAACGCAGTGTACCGATGCTTCCGGGATGCGCTCCAGTAATCGTGGACTGGAGAGATTGGAACCAAATGCGAAGTAGTTAACTTTCAAAAGCGCTGGACCTGTCGAGCTTAGGCGGCGCTGCTGCGTGAGGCGCGTTTACGTTCGTGTTCGAGCAACAGCTTTTTCCGAATGCGAATGCTTTTCGGTGTTACTTCCACCAGTTCGTCATCATCGATGAACTCCAGTGCCTGCTCAAGCGTCATTTTCACCGGCTTGGTCAGGATCAGGTTTTCATCGGTGCCGGCAGCGCGGATGTTGTTGAGTTGTTTGGCCTTAAGCGGGTTCACCACCAGATCGTTGGCGCGGCTATGAATGCCGACCACCATGCCCTCGTAGACTGGATCTGCATGACCGATCATCAGGCGCCCGCGTTCCTGCAGGTTGAACAGCGCGTAAGCCAGAGCCTTGCCGGCGGCGGTGGATATCAGAACACCGTTCTGGCGTTGTCCGATCGTGCCATCGACTTTTGGGCCATAATGGTCGAAAACATGATAAATAAGCCCGGTTCCCGAGCTCAGGGTCATGAACTCGGACTGGAATCCGATCAGGCCACGAGACGGGATTTCGTAGTCGAGGCGGACCCGATCGCGCCCATCGGGCAGAATGTCCTTGAGGTCTGCTTTGCGTTTGCCGAGAGCCTCCATCACCTGTCCCTGGTACTGTTCTTCGACATCGATGGTCAGTTGCTCATAGGGTTCGCAGGTAATTCCGTCGATCTCACGGATGATGACTTCGGGGCGCGAAACCGATAATTCGAAGCCTTCGCGGCGCATGTTTTCGATCAGAATGCCCAAATGCAATTCGCCCCGGCCGCTGACGCGGAACTTGTCGGAATCACCCAGTTGCTCAACTCGCAAAGCCACATTGTGCAGGCACTCGCGGCGCAGTCGTTCGTCGATCTGTCTCGAGGTCAGGAATTTGCCTTCTTTGCCTGAAAATGGCGAGCTATTGATGCTGAAAGTCATGCTAACCGTCGGCTCATCCACGGTGAGCGGAGGTAGCGCTTCGACCTGGTTGCGATCGCACAGGGTGTCGGAAATAAAGAGTTCATCGATCCCCGAGAATACGATAATATCGCCGGCTTCAGCGGTTTCAACTTCGACTCGCTGTAGTCCATCGAAGCCAAATAACTGCATCATGCGCCCGTCACGGAGCTTCGCGTCAGCGCCGATGATTTTTATCGCGGAATTACGCGCTACCCGTCCGCGGCTAATGCGGCCGATGCCGAGCACGCCCTTGTAACTGTCGTAATCGAGGCTTGATACCTGCAGTTGAAACGGGCCGTCGAGCTCGACTGCGGGAGCTGCGACATGTTCGATAATGGCCGCGAACAGGGGTTCCATGTTGCCGCTTCGATCCTGGTCATTGCTGCTTGAGTAACCATCCAGCGCCGAGGCGTAGATCACCGGAAAATCGAGTTGTTCATCGGTAGCGCCGAGTTGATCAAACAGGTCGAAAACCTGGTCGATGACCCAGTCAGGACGAGCGCCGTCGCGGTCAATCTTGTTGATCACGACGATCGGCGTAAAACCCATGGCAAATGCTTTCTGGGTGACAAACCGGGTTTGTGGCATCGGCCCTTCGACTGCATCCACCAAAAGCAGCACCGAATCGACCATCGACAGGATACGTTCGACCTCGCCACCGAAATCGGCGTGTCCCGGAGTGTCGACGATGTTGATGCGGTAATCTTCGTTATTCTGTTCGTAATACCAGTTAATCGCGGTATTTTTTGACAGAATCGTAATCCCACGTTCTTTTTCGAGATCATTCGAATCCATCATTCTGTCGCTGATCTCGGTGCGGGCATCGAGCGTGCCTGACTGGCGCAACAATTGATCGACCAGCGTGGTTTTGCCGTGATCGACGTGTGCGATGATTGCGATATTTCGCAGATTGGTTCGTTGCGTATTCATAAGGGTAAGCAGGGAGGGTTGAGGCGCGCGATTATAATGATGTGGCGCTAATCTACAAGTAAGTAATTCCTGTTATCTGTTGACAGCAGCGTCATCCTGACGTAAGCGGGATCGGGCAGTATGTACTTGTTATCGACTCTCAGCTGACGAAAATTAACTGACCCACACCCCATTGGTTACCTGGCAATCTATAGCATCGAGGGCCATGTGAACAGATAAACCAATACCGACAAGCCGCACTTTTGGCACAAAGCAAAGCATGACGTAAAGAACGATAAACCACATTTCATGCAATGGATGGAAACCAATACTACAGCGGTTTGGGTCGTATATCGGATTAGCGAATAGATGGTCGATATCTACCAGCATTGTCGCAATCATTAAAAAGTAAGCTAGCTTCCATTTCTTTCTAAAGAACTGGCCGGCTAGTGCAGCTGGAACTAAAAGATGTAAGGCTAAATGAAACATGGGTGCTTTGAGCTATTTCCAGAGTACATAACACTCCCTATTTGTCCTCGTTGACGACAGCGACTGCCGCCGCGTCACCGGTTTCGATACCTTTAAGTAACGCACAGATTTGATCTTTTCTTTTTGAAGTCATGTGTAGTTGCTCTCCACCCTAGAAAAAGAAGTACAGGGCACATTAAAAACCAAATCCAGTAAATTGTTGGGAAACTCATGCTTGCCAGGATGCTCGGATTAACTCATAACGCTTCGCATCAGCGACATTTTGCGAGTGTAGCGGGCAAAATGTCCGATTGCATGCACTTGTTGTTAGAGTGTTTATGGTAATTCAAAATATTTTCGATGCCTGTAAATTTCAATCAAATGACTTTCATCAAATTTCAATTTTAGTACGTTAAAGTATTCATGCTTACCATCGTATTGAAGCCCCCAACTTTCAAAGCCATTGATTTTTTCGAGTGGCACAGAGCTGACATGCGCTTCAATAAAATCTCTAGATCGTTCACCAGTGCGAATGTAAAAATGGAGATTAGGATATGTTTTTTGTAGATTTTTTATATTTTTATAAACTTCTTTCTTTTCATCTCCGATCGTAAATCCATATTTACTACCTGAAACAATTGTTTTATCGATGTAAGTTACCCACAAAAAGATAATGTAAATTGCCAGTAATGCAGCGGGGATTAATATTATCGCCTTCAAGAATGTATAAAGATGTCTCATTGGGTAGGAACACTCTAACGCTTCGCATCAGCGGTCAGCAAAACGCGCAGCGGCTTGCCGGTCCGACTGCATGTGTTTGCAGGCATTGTATCGTCATTTGCCTTGTTCATTGTTCCTACCACCGAACTCTTGTCTTTTTTATTTTAGTTTTGATGCCCATATAGCAAGTTTGTGTTTCATGGACAATTGAGAAATCTGATCCTGAGGAATAGGTTGTATTATCTTGTCGTGTACCAGTAAACGATAAATGTATTCAATTTTTTCATTTGCTGAGTCGGTGGGTTCGAATTCAACAACGCCTCTTTCTTCTCCATATTTCATCCCTTCGGCGATTGCCTTTTTTACCAGTTCTTTCTCGTTTTTTAGTTTCTTCACGTTTAGTTGTGCCTTCTAACGAATGAGATGGACTCCCCTATCTAGCCGGCATCACAATGTGCCAAAGTGGGGTTGTTACACATCCACTTCAGAATAGGAGAAGCCCGCATGAATATTACAACGATTGGTATCGATTTGGCGAAGACTAGTTTCAGCCTGGTAGGCTCGGATAAGCACGGTAAGATTGTGCTTCGAAAACGCTAACCCGAAATAAGTTACTACTCTTCCTCGCTAACTGCTCTGCCTGTTCGATCGGTCTCGAAGCCTGCAGCGGCGCACACTACTGGGCCCGTGAATTTGAAAAACCTGGTCACCTGCGAGCTGTTGTGGCATGAGCAGCCCCTAATGCACGATTGATCTGGACCTTGATGGTGAAGCGTAACGACTACTTTTGTTGCACTTCAAACTTGATACTAGAATCATTATTCGGCTGTTGTTGCAATTTGGATATATATTGCTCTAGGCTTGCTTTCGAATGACGTTTTAACCGCAGATTGTACAACCCGTTCTAATTCAGACACGCTCCTGTCAGCTACATCTTTAGCGTTTAAGACTATGGAAACGTCGATTAATACTCCATTATCTATGTTGAATCCGACCAGCGACTCGACACCAATTTCTTCCTTTATTATTCCCTTTAATTGTTCTTGAGTATCTTTCATATCTCTCATTCCTTCGACTGTGTCGCATCCCGCGAGCGCAATTGCTAAGGCAAGTCCCACTAAAATTTTTTTCACATCTCGACTCCATTTATTGATCATAACGCCTCAAATCAGCGGCCAAACCGCGAACGTAGCGAGTGGTTTGGTCCGACTGCGTGGTTCCGAAGTAACATAGGGCTAGTTGCGTAGAAACGCCAGGTGAGCTCCGAGGCCGACCAAAATGCCGCCACCTAGTCCCTCCATGACTCTAGCAATTCGATTTGATTGCCTTAGCCTGTCCACGATGATGCCGGCAAAATAGACACAGACAAGATCAGCTGAGGCAAGTATGACGTTTACAATAGTTCCGAGTATTAGGAATTGAAGCCAGATGGGAAAGGCCGCTGAGGGATCAACAAATTGAGGCAAGAATGCGATGAAAAACAACGCTGTCTTAGGATTGAAAACCTCAACAGTCACACTTTCTACGAACGCACGCCGTCCTGACTTCTGGGAAGCAGTTATTGGGTTCAACATCTCCTTCGCGACTGTAAATGCTCGCCATATCATTTTCACTCCAAGCAATACCAAATAGCCTGCACCAACCACCTTCACAAACACGTACATGGATGGCACTGCATGGAAAAGAGCGGAGAGCCCAGCCGCTGCTGCACCCACGTGCAAATAACCGCCGATATGCAGTCCGAATGCCGCCATTAATCCTGCTTTTCGGCCACGAGCCACTGTCTGTGCCGCCGCGTAGAGCAATGCGGGCCCTGGCATGTAAGCAAATAGTAACGTTGCAGCCAAGAGAGCGAGTATTAGATCTGAAGAAGGCATTTTAAAATGGTCTCCAACTTTTATGGTTTATGTCATGCATTCGAATTACTGGCAATCCTGGTGCCCGCACGGCCGCCTAACGCCCGCATCAGCGGCGTGGCTCCGCCGCGTCCGCCTGCATGCGTTTGTTATGTTCGATTTTTCCACTTGCTCGGATCACGACTTCCATGCATTACAGCAACGATGGTTACTAGTCTGCCTTCGATTCTGTAATAAATTCCAAACGGGAATTTATGGATAATTACCCTTCGAGCTTTTCGGTGAACAAGAGGGTATATTTCTGGATTTTCAGCGATGCTACTACAGGTTGATAGAATCTCGTCGAGAAACTCCGCTCCTAACCCTGCTCTCTGGATCTCATACCAGGCAGCCGCATCTGCAACGTCAGTTTCGGCATCCGGCCGAAAATGAACTATCGACTTCACAGTCTACTTCTGATTTCCGCAATGACTTCAGATGCTTCTCGTCCGATTTCCCCATCCTTTTCAAATGCATCTAGGCGTTTATCGAGTTCCATCCTCTGGGCTTCGGATAAGTCGAGAACTGATTGGTCATCAGCGATGCTATCCCAGATATCTTCAACCAGGCGAATCCGATCCTCGATTGGTAGTTTTAATATGCTAGACATAATTTAATCTCCGTGCCGTATTCTAACATCGATTGTCTTGCCGTGGGATATAGAACATAACGCCTGGCATCACCGGCAAAATGGGCGCGTAGCGACCTTTTGGTCCGAGTGCTTGCCTTTGTTATGCGACATCAGTTCGACCAGAACTAAAGCTCTCTATTGCCTTTAAAACGTTTTCAAGAGAGCAACATGCTCCTGATTGGAGATACTCCATTGCACGTAAGGATGCCTCGTGCGCTTCTTCGCTAGAGCCTGCAACACAATCGTCAATTACTCGACAAAAGTAGTCAGATTGATGCCCATCAACAAATGTATAGTGGACGCAAACATCAGTAAGGCCGCCACACAGTATAAGCGTCTCGATTTTTAATCCGCGCAGTAAAATCTCGAAATCTGTGCCAAAGAAAGCTGAATAGCGCCTCTTTTTGATCAGGTAGTCGTTTGGGAGAAAGCCCATTTCTTCAACCGCAATGTCAGTTCCAGGGTCCGTTTCTATGCAATGGATATCTTCACTTCCATCGAGTTCTCGCCCAAAATCAACAAGATTAGGACGGTGCACTTCCTGAATAAATATGACTGGAATATCTCTTTCTCGTGCCTTATCGATAACTGTACGTGCTTTGAGCATACGATCTGCGTAGTCTGGCATTGTGGGAATAGCTTCATCAGTCCTGTCGTAGAAAGTTTCCGCCTGAATATCGATAACAACGAGGGCAGGACGACCTTCAATTAGATTACGCTTAGTCTTTAGTGATTGGCTCATGTCTTAATATTCCAGAATGGCGTTGCCGTATTGTAACGAACACTGCAGATGGATCTTTAAAATCATTGTTTGCCGCATAACGTCCAAATCAGCGGCTCGGCTCTGCCGCGTCCGACTGCATGCGATTGTTGTATGGCAATTGTTCATACAATTTATCAAAAACATGTGCCTCAAGAGAGTCTTTTGGCCTTCTCTATTATTTCAGGACGTGCGAGCTCAGATGGTGATTCGAGGAGATGGGTAACGCGAACACTAAGCGCGTGAACCTCGGAGTCCGTTGCGGCAAGTTGCCGTATGGCGGCAGCTGACTGCCATCGTGCTCCAAGGTCTGCTGGCCGATCACCACTGGTGCAATCATAAGCAAAATCGCGTGTTTCCATCACCGACCAGCCGACACCATTCAAGGTATTGCAGCCTTCAAAATAACGAGCTGCAATATCAGTGTCCAGCCCCCCTGTTATCGCCTCACGCAATGACAATGCCTGTCCTGCAGCAAGGCTCATGCCCTGTCCATACATCGGATTAAAGCTTGTCAGTGCTTCACCCAGGGGGATCAGCCTCTGCGGGAAGTTCGGCATCCGATCATATCGGTACCAGATGCCATAGGGAATTTTGTAAGTTTTGAAATCTGAAATCGGCTCGGCACGAACCAGCATATCGTGAATAACCGGATGTGGGAGGCCTTTTGCCCAGTTGACGAATCCTTCAGGGTCACGCGGTGCCGTGTCTTTTCCGCGTCCATACATCGTGGCTAACCACATATTGCCATCAACGGGTGTCAGGTATGCGGCTCGATAGCCGGGGGGTACAGCAAGCATCAGGCAAGCTTTGCCGTTCTCGGTTAAATCATCAGGCATTCGAAAAAAACCTGAGGTGTATCCCATCAAAATCTTGAGACGCTGCGAAGGCGCATCGCCAAATCCGTGTTCTGCAAGCCAGCTCGCAAGATGAGAAGCGCGCCCGGAGCACTCAACAATCAGATCGGCGGAAATCGACTCGTAAATATTATCAGCTAAAACCTGAACACCCGAAACCCCGCCCTGCTCATCAATTTCAAAGTTCAGCACTTTCGTAGTGTCTCGTAAATTGACATTAGCTAAAGCCAATACTTTTTGTCTAGTGACATGCTCGAGCAAGGGCCGAGTAACTGAAGGCGTAAGTATGCCAACATCACGAATAGGTGTCGGGCCAATCGCGTCATGGAACCAGATATCGAAATTGCGTCGAATTTTCACTGCGCCAGCCGAGTAAACATCAGCCATCAGGCCTGGGAGCAGAGCGTCCATTGCCTCAACTCCGTAGCCGAGCAAAGTATGAACATGAGCGCCGTGGGCAACTCCGCTACGAACCTGCGGAGATTCTGGCAGCGAATCCTTTTCTATAATTGTCACTTTGCCGAAAGCGTCTGAAAGCGCCGCGGCCGCCAGGAGACCTGCCATTCCCGCGCCAACAATGACCGCATGTTTGCTTTTAATGGAGTCTCTTGTCATCAATACTGTGTCCAGGTAAACCTGTTTCCAGATAAAAGATTATGCAAGTACCGTTGCAATTTAGATTGAACCGATATTAAAAATACGTCAATCGAGCAAAATAGAAAATCGTGATTATTGCCATATAACGCCCGCATCAGCGGCGCGGCTTTGCCGCGTCCGACTGCATGCGTTTGTTAGCGGAAACATCTCTTAGCGAACCGGATATGTATTTATGAATGATGCTTGATACCAGGGTTTGGTATGGAATACCTTCCTCTGACGCTTTCAATTGAACTGCCTTTAAATCACGATTTGAAATTCTGATATTAATTCGTTTGTCTTTTCGCACAGTGCCCTTGGCGGCAGCGACCAGTTCGGCTCTGCGCTTTTTTGTGAGAACAGACTCAAATTCGCCTGACTCGACTGCTTTAAGAAGTTGCTTCTCTTCCTTGCTCAATTTCGAGGTACTCATGTGTCTTCTCCAAGATAAAGTTTTGTGAATTTTCTACTTGGAATAATCGTTTTTAGAAATATCTCATCTTCACTGTCAACATATGGGACGAGATAGACGTAACTTTCGACTGCTACAACGAATATTCGCTGATGGGAATAGTCTTGGCTGTTAGGGTGGGTAATTTCATCAAGCAATCCCTCGTTTTCAATGTAGAAAACAATTTCCTCGAAGGATACTCCCCGGTCAACTATTAACAGCTCATTCTTTTCCGCATCCCAATTGTAGATTTTCATTTTGGAGAGAATAACACAATTGTGTGCATTTTGTCATCAGATCGAGTTTCCGCTAACGCCCGCACCAGCGGCGCGGCTCTGCCGCGTCCGACTGCATGCGCTTAGGCGGTATTGTTGCAAGTGAATTAATCTTGAACTTATCCATGAGCTTTTATGAAAGGTTAAAGCCTTGAGCGCGGATATAACTCCCAAAGTCATCCCTTGCAGGACGAGAATATTGTCGCGTGCGATTTTCGGACCAGCCATAGTTTGGTGACACTCCAAGCTCCTCAACAAGTCTCTGCTGATCAGGTCGGGTTTTTTCAACCTTTTCTCTTCGGATGTCATAGTCTGACACTTCTTCAATTAATTTTTCGTCGTCGTATGTATCTATGCTAACGGTTGTCGTTAGTGGAAGCCGCATACTGATACTAGGTTCATGCCGAGGCCAGCCCACGCACAAACCTGCAACAGGAAATACATGTTGAGGCAACTCCAGTTCGTCTGAAAGCAACTGGATATGATCTCGAATCTCGCTCACTGGGCAACAGCCAAGGCCAAAAGATTCGGCTGCAATGATAAAGGTTTGCATACAGATTCCGGCATCAACAGCAGCATTCATAAATGCATCAAGGTGATCATTGGCAAATGTATGCCTTCTCCAGTCCGCAAGTTTTCGAATGCGACGACTATCGCCGCACCAAACCAGAAAAACAGGTGCATCGGCAACCCATTCTGTTTTTGAAGATGCGTTAGCGATTCGTTGTTGTTTTGTTTTGTCCTGAATATTAATTACACATGCTTGTTGGAGGTCCGACTTGGATGGTGCTGAAAATGCTGTCGCTAATAGTGTATCTAACAGATCTTGAGAAACCATGTCTGAATTGAAAGCACGATGACTTCGGTGAGACAGGATATTGTTGATTGTTTCGTTTCCTTCAACTGGCTTTCCCAATTCAGTGGGTAAACCAAATCTGGATTGAATATGGGCATTTACACTCATACTAATTCCTCATTAATTTGTCGTTTTTTATATTGACCTACATCCGGGCAGATTTGCTCACCAGCTAACACAGCCCGCATCAGCGGCGCGGTTTTGCCGCGTCCGACTGCATGCGCTTGTTATGTGAATTTGTGCTAGTCATTTGCTTTCATGAATATGAATAACGCTAAGGAGTAAACAGTAAGCACAGAGTAAATTATGTTGTATTTTTTTCTGAGTGCGTTTCCCTTTTCTGAAAAATCACTCGAATTTAAGTAAAGGAAAAAGTTTTTCGGTAACCTTTGTGCTCCGCCTTTAAACTCCTTTTCCATTTTAAGTCTTGTTGCTATTGCCCCTGCAAATAGCGCAATACCAATTACAAGAAATAACACACCCGACAAAATTCGTGATGCTTCCGTTTCCATGGTCTAGGTATTCACATAACGCTTCGCATCAGCGTCCCAGCTCTGCTGAGTCCGTCTGCAAGCGATTGTTATGCTGCACGATGTATATCCCATCCAGGGAAAACCAAAACGGCAGGGTGGCATTTGAGTGCCATGGCTAGTTGCTTTGCCCTTTCTACACCCAGATTAATGCGATCATTTTCTATGGCTGAAATTGTGGATTGGGGAATGCCTGTGATTCGGGCAAGCTCGTTTTGACTCATTTCCTGCAATTCTCGGATTAAACGGACTGATTCGCCCACACTTACTTCAATCTCTCTTTTGGCAATTTTGTAATCTTTCATTTCATTTCTTCCGATAATCGTGCGCCGTTATATTTACGACCTGGACAATAATCTGATCTTTCTCCATTCGATATATGACTCGGTATTGTCCCCCAAGTCTTGATGAACGATGATCCTTCCATTCGCCTCGCAATGATTCATCATGAAATCCCTTTATCATACGTAGGCCAGTAGGACCTGTTATAGCCACGATATCCTTCCACTTTTCATACCTTTTTAGGATATCTTGGGGCAAGCCCTGGATTTGGCGAGGAACTCTCCGGTGTTCGTAAACGGCCCACATACCAAAAATAGTATATATACAGTTTTTGGCATGTCAATTATGCGAGGCGTTTGTTATGTGGCGAATCTTGGCCTCGGCTAATGACTTTCCTTCTTCCGAAGTGGGCGCAGTATGGAACGAAACAGGCAGCTCAATAGACATCGCGAAATCTTGACTAAACCGATTGCGAAGGCGTGATACTGCGTTCGCAATCGACTCGGTTGGTATGCTGAGGATCCACTTGGGTTTACTGCGATGCACTCATTTCGGAGACATAGGATATTAGTCGAGTTATGTCGTAATCTTCACTTTCGTTCGTGTGCGGGTTCCACATGCTCCGATCAGGACGCTCGACCAGATCACCGCCGTAGACGTGGATTGCACTGGAAACTGCAGGCAATGGATTGGCGATAGCATGCACTGCCTCTGGACCGAGGACCGCGACGTCACCTTCTTTGAGCAACCGTTCGCCCTTCTCGTGGAGTTCGCCGTCTTCGTACCTGAAAAACCTGTTGTGTTCCTGCCCATCATAAACCCCGATAACGGCCCACATTTTGTGATTGTGAGCCGGTGATCTCAATCCTGGCGGTGTTGAGACGTCCGCGACGGACAGGCTTGCCTTGCGACAGGCAAATGTAATGGGTCCCTGGCGCTCAATGCCTTCGGCTTTTGCAAAGGCATCCCTTACAGCATTCGGATCCGAAATTGCTTCCCTGACAAGAGATTCGATCCTTTTGGCTGGTTTTGGGTCGTCCAGTGCTGATTGGCATTCCTCGATAAATTGTTGCAAATCGAACATAGTATTGTCTCCTCATCGGCTCTTCGGGATCCCTACGGATTTTCGCATTTCATGATTGCCTTAGGTTGGGATCCAGTACTCCATTGCCACAAGGTTTCCTTACTCAGTGCAATAGTGTTGCTGCTTCCCGCTGCGACAGCACTAGCACTGCTCATTATCTGTTTTGGGTCAAGTCCTGCATGCCGCCCCCAAATCCACAAACTTCCGTCGCGCTTAATCGCAAGCGAGTGGCTGCTGCCGGTCGCAATTGCATTTACCTCATCGACTATGAGTCCCCACTCTATTGCCTTGTCGCCATAACCATGGCCGCCTAACGGGCCGTATATGTTTCCACCTGTACCCCACACGGTACCGTCCTGTTTAAGTATTAACGCATGGCCAGTATGCGAAACAACCTGTATTACATCCCTAGCAGTTTGTACATAACTTTCGGTTGAAGTAAGTTTGCCATCACCATATTGTCCTCGATGAGCACGGCCATATACAAAAAGTTCTCTGTCACGGGTGACATAATAGTTGGCACTGTCCCCAACTGACGCAGTGAGAATGTTGTCAATAATTTGCCTGGGTTCTCCAGCGATATCTTCACCAAATCCGAAAAGACTTTTCGTATCAAGCTGCCATAAGGTGCTGTCATCTCGTATTGCAAACAAACCTGATCGACCCGCGTAGAAAGAACTAACTTGATCAGTCAGGACTATTGATTTGTCTGGGTTGTCACTCCATGCTAAAAGCTCGCCTTTCTCCGTTAAAGCATAACTATTGCTTTTCCCAACACCCACTTGCTTTATTCCAGTCATACGTTTCACTGGTGTATCAGAGTCGTTCCATTCAAATACGCTATCGCCGCATAACGCCAGAAAGCGATCATAATAGGCGGCCAGCCGAGGTCCGGAACTATCGGCGGCAACAGGCATCGCGACTACCAGGCTCCATATAAGCGTAAGAACAAGTGCTTTGCTCAGAAAAACTTTCTCTATATCGCATCCGTTCATGTGTCTCGAAATTTGAATTGCCGTATAACGCCTCGCATCAGCGGCATTTTGCGCGCGTAGCGAGCATAATGCCCGGCTGCATGCGTTTGTTATAGGGCTGATTGAGGTGCCTATTTCCCAAAATATTTTTCAAGAAACTCTTCCGCTAGCTTAACGCCTTCTTCTGACATTACGATCGACTTTTGCTTTCCTACTGGATCACTAATCCATTCTTTTTCGAACAGCACATTCATTAGATCCCAATCCATGCCTTTCCACGCTCGTACCCCCATGGGGTCACCAAAGCTACTTAGTGAAAGAATTGCCAGGGCCGCCTCAGCGAGTTTTTCTTGATTTAGATTCTCAGGTATTGGCATAAAAATTACCTCTTCTCAAAGAAATTTGGATAGTCCTGTAACTACAATTGGACGTCAATTTGACGTGGAATAACACGTCTTTTCGACGTATAATCTTGGCGTTGTTGTTGTAAGTGGCTGATTTGGTTACATTTGGATGTAGAAAAGCGTCACTTTGATCGGATATTACATTAGCAATCAAGGATGATCCCTCATGGCAAAACCTCCCGCTTTATTTGAAGTTGTACGGAATAAGATTCGTGTGAAGCATTACAGTATTCGTACTGAGAAAACGTATATTTACTGGATTAAATCATACCTGCAATTTTATTCATTACAACACCCGAGAGAACTGGGCGCCACGCAGATATAAGCCTTTCTGACCCATCTCGCGGTAGAGCGCAAAGTTAGTGCCTCGACTCAAAACCAGGCACTCAGTGCACTGTTGTTTCTTTACAAGGGTGTTTTTGAAATCGAGTTGCCCTATCTCGATGGCGTAACTCGCGCAAAGAGTTCGACGCGTGTGCCGGTTGTGTTTACGCCCAACGAGGCATCAAGTGTGATTCGTAAACTTCAACCACCTTATTCATTGCGGTTAAAAGTCCGTTGGACAGCCTGGAAACTTGAATGTCCAACTGATGCAATATGCAGGTTAAACTGCAGCAACCAATAGTAAGTGACGTTAGATTGCAGTGCGCCATCAAGCGGATGGTTGCCAATTCAGCGATAACACCAGTACTTGATGTTTTGCTGATCGAGGAATTGTTCGGCATCCTGACCCTGTAGCATCGCCAGTGTGGACAGAATCCCGGCCTCGGTGCAGGTCGCTGCGGCGACCGTTATCGACAGCGGTGCCTCGGTATCGGGCCATCCCGTTCGCGGATTCAGAATATGGCCGTAACGGATACCATCGTGACGAATGAACTTGAAGACGTCGCCACTGGTCGCGAGCGCACCGTTTTTCAGCTGAATCACCGCGGTTGCATCGCCGGGACGATGTGGATTTTCAATACCGGTCATCCACGATGAACCGTCGGCCATCGGACCACTGGCGTTGCAGTCGCCACCGAAATTAACCATGAAGCTGTTCCTGGTTTTGCCACTGAGTAATCCCAGCACCGCGTCGACTGCGTATTCCTTGCCGATACCGCCGAAATCGATTTCCATTCCATACGGTACGGTCAGTGCAGGGTTTTCCCAGGTGATCTTGTCCCAGCCGATATGGGGCAGTAACTGTTCGATTTCCTGCTGGGTGGGTATTGTGCCGTGCTGGTTGAAATTCCACGCCCGCCGTAGGATACCCGAGGTGATGTCGAACCAGCCCTCGCTAAAGCTGTAGCAGTCCTGTGCAAAATCGAGCAGGCGCGCGGTCTCGGCGTCAACCGTGATGCAATCGCCGCAGCTATTGATCCGGTGAACCAGGTTGTCGTCGCGATAGCGGCTGAACTTTTGCTCGATGCGCAGCGCTTCCTGCTGTGCCAGCGAAATCAATTCCTGCGCCAGCGTTTCTTCGCCACATTCGAGCAGGATTTCGCAGGGGCTCGCCATGCAGCGAAACTGGCCGATCCAGAGTTTTCCGCGGCGCGTTACATTGAGCTGATTTAAACTATGCTGTGACATCCGCTTGCTAAAACACACCGTCTCTGCGTTGTCAGTCGTCGGTGCCAGAGTTGCCATTACCGATGGCTGATGCCTTGATCTGGCGCATTCTAACCTTACGTCAGGATGACGCAATACCGTTTAGCGGATTGTTACCATTGAAACGAATAGTTGAACTGTACAATCGTCGCAGTGACATCGGGATAAAGGTCCTGCTGGTCCAGCTGGCCAAATGCCTCGGAGGGGGAAGATTCTCCGGTTTGCTCATATCGCTCCAGGCGCACCGACCAGACGTGTCGCTCATCGAATTCCCTGCCGAACTTGAATCCATACGTGGTCGCATCCATTTCCCCAAGCCGGTAATCCGCACTGGCTTCGCTGGGTACGCGCTCGCCTTCGCGCAGGAAGTAGTTATAAAAGTCCGCTTCGGTTTGCGTGTACCAGCGCAGGTGCGGCTGGATAAAGTAACCTTTGTTAAATTTGAAACGGTAGGTGAAATCAAAGGTACTCGAGTCGACCCCCCAGTCGTCGGTCATATACCGATAAGACGCGGTGAAAATGTCTTTATTGGCAAACATTTTCTTGTACTTGCCGAACAGGCTTTGTCGTGACCGGCTATCGGGGCGGTTTTCAAATAACTGGTCGACTGGTTCACCCGTAATATTATCCACGACACTAACCAGTTTATAGGGGTCGGTCAGGTATCCATCGGCTTCACTCAGGGACAGGTTCACCTGGAACAGACTGGTTTTATCGATTACCTGCGTTACACCGAACAACAGGTCCACGATAATCCGGTCATCGGTGTCGTTTTTGTCCTGCGCATCCATGCTGGTGAGTCCCTCTGGAGCGCCTCCAACCGGGTCGATGTAATCGTATTCCAGGTTGATTCCGGCGGTATAGGTGGTGTTTTTCTGATTGGTGTCGTGCGCCCACAGTGCGTTGACGGCAGCCGAGGTGAAATCGTACTCACCGGAAACGTTGAATCCCAGGGTGCGCCGGTTGTTGCGGTCGATCGGTTTCTCCCAGTTCATGCCGAACGCGACCCTGGTGTCCTTGAAGGTGTCATCGAGCGGCGTATCGTTGGGGTCGACCGTGTAAGTGCCATTTCCCGAGGGGCGCGTAAAGGTCTGTACCTGGGTCGATGGCACCGCTCCGGTTGCGGAGGCACCGGTCAGGCTGTCGAGTACCAGTTTGAATGACAGGATCTCTTCATCCCCCAGATCTTTCTTGCCGCTGATAACCGGCTCAAAGGCATCTACTCGATCATCGTCTTCACTGTAATAAAGCACCGCACTGTCGATGTCCCAGTCGTGCTCTTCCGCTTGTACGGGGTTGGCGAGCAGGGAACAAGTAGCCGCGGAGAGTAAGCCGGCAATTTTCTTTTTGCCAAACTTCTTCTTACCCAACTTCTTCTTACCTAGTTGCATCCGCAACCACCGCCGGCGAATCCCTGGCCGCCGCTGGAAGCTTCCTTACTGAAATAGATGTGCTCGTCCAGGGCCAGGTCGATCGGGTCGGAGTCCATTAGCATATCGTCTCGCGCCAGCACGTTCCGTTCCCAGGGTTTGACACCAAGGGATGAGCAGCCGCTTGCGCCGAGTACCGCGCACAGAATCAGCCAGTGATATTTAACTGTCATAACAATTCCTCTATTTCGCGTTCGTATTGATCGACTTTCTTCGTGTAAAAACCGATATGTTTCTTCACTACCTTGCCGTTGCTGTCGATCAGGTATGAAGTCGGCATGCCCTCGAGCTCGAATTTTTCGGCAATCTGACCACCTGGATCGTGATATATATCAAAATTTGCTGGAACTTTGCCGAGGAAGCGGTTCATCGCTTCGGTTTCGGCATCGAGATTGATGGTGATAATGGTAAATTTTTCGGCGGGATACTTGTCCAGCAAGCTGTTCATCCATGGAAACGATTTCCGACAGGGTATGCACCAGGAGGCCCAGAAATCGAGGTATACGACCTTGCCCTGGTGGCTTTTCAGGTCCAGCTGGTTGATGTCGTAAATTTCCGCTTTTACTGGAGATACGATCAGTAGTAGAAGTAGGAGAAATTTTTTCATGGGGGAGGTCCGCCGCGCTATTTTCCTATTTGACACTGGCTTGTGATAATAGCTCCCGAATCGTTAACAGATTGTTAACCCGCAAAATTGATGGTGGCGATGATTCCACCCTGTGGATTCGGTACCAGGTCAAGTAACCAGCCATGGTAATCACATACCAATTTGGAAATGTACAATCCGACCCCGTAGCCCTGACTGTTTGGCCCGCGAAATCCGAAATCAAAAATGTGTTGCAGATCTTCACTGTCGATCCCTATGCCATTGTCCGTGATCGACAAAACCGGGGCCTGCATATCAATTATGATCGAGCTCTGCTGGCCGTGTTTGACCCCGTTTCTTATCAAGTTGGTTAACACCACGGTGATCAGGGTCCGGTCTGCTTCGATGCTGAGATCAGGCGTCAGCTTGTTGTCGATGCTGATCTGCTTGGCGTTGATCTCTGGACTCATGGTTTCCACTATCTCGTCGACCAGCGGCTGCAACGCAATGCTCTGATTCGCGTCCCTGGTTGGTCGGTCTCGCGTTACCGCGAGCAGAGCGTGGATCATGTTGGCCATGTTGGCCGTGGCACGCTGGATCTTTTCCAGGTGCGGATTGATGTCGGGGTCATCGTAGCGACTGGCGATCAGGTCGGCCGATGTTTGTACTATGGTTAACGGCGAGCGCAACTCGTGACTCGCCATGGCAGCGAAGGCGATCTGCTTTTCGACATAACTATCCATTTTCCTGGTAAAGGAGTCGAAGGCCTGGGCAATTTTGCCGACTTCATCGTCTTCGAAATGATCGCTCAGCTGCACGCCTCTTTCGTCGGGATTGATGTGCGACAGTTCCTGGTTGAGTTTTGCGATCGGTCCGGACAGTCTTTTACTCAGGATCCTGGCAATGAAAAACAGGATCACGATCAACACAATCCATGCCACCAGCAAGATAATGCTGAGCGTTTCTTCGGAACGCTCTATTTCGGTAATATCGAGTTGAATGTAGATGCGATCATCGCCACGTGGCGCAACCATGACGTGATAGGCTTTATCGTCAATCTTGACGTCATGACTAACTCCATCGGTCAGGTCCTGCAGGTAATCTGGAATCGGCTGTGTTGCCTGCCTGCTTGCCAGGTATATATTGAGACTCGCGGATCTTGGCAAGACGGTGTCAGGGTCCCGGGCTAACAGTTGCAGAATATTGTCCAGTTCGAAGTCGATTTGCTTGGCGAGTAGCTCGTCTTCGAGGATTTCGTTTGAGTAATAGACAACGATGTTGAGTAGCGACAGGAAAAACACCGCGGCCAGCAGGATGCTCAGCATGATCTTGCGGAACAACGGAGAGTGGCCGAGCAATGAATTCACAGGTGCTCGCTGCCGAAACGATAACCAACGCCATGCACGGTATGAATCAAATCATGGTCGAAGGGTTTATCGATTTCCCGACGCAGGCTGTGAATGTGCACCCGCAAAGGGTCTCCTTCCGGCGGGTCTATCGGCCAGATGTGATCGATCAGTTCCTGGCGTGAAATGACTCGGCCCGTATGTTGCATCAGGTAGGTAAGAATGCGAAATGCTTTCGGTTTCAGTTTGATCGGCTGGCTGGCGCGGCTCACCTGCATGGTATCCTGGTTCAATTCGAGATCGTCTATCCTGATAATAGCCCAGTCTTTGCTGCCCTGGCCACGGCGAACCAGGGCGAGTACACGTACCTCCAGCTCGCGCAGCGAAAACGGCTTCACCAGGTAATCGTCGGTACCGGCTTCAAAACCAGAGATTTTATCATCCAGGGTGTCGCGCGCGGTTAGCATTAGAATCGGTGTGTCGTGGGCGGTCTGTTGGCGAAATTCATGGCACAGGGTAATGCCATCCTTACCTGGCAGCATCAGGTCGAGAATGATCAGGTCGAAACGCTCGGCTAGCGCCATTGTCAGGCCATGGGTGCCGTTATAGGCAAAATCGAGCCGGTGACCTTTGTCCTCGAAGTACTGACCTATATTTGATGCGATATCCGCGTCGTCTTCGATAACCAGAATTTTCATAGTGCAGGAGATTAACCGGGACGATGTAAATGGGATGTTAACGCGGTGGTTTGTGCTTGCCGGCATCAGCTGGCTCGCCCGGTATATGCCATGACATCGCTCCTGCTGACGGCGTCAGTGGCGGTTAATATGAATGCTATCGATCCGTTGGTTTTCATGCCTTTGAGCAAATATTTGTGACGACCATCGAATATACTCGTTGAACTCGACGCCTTGCAAATGGTCATAACGACTACTTCGAGGTATTACTTAATGAAAAATCTATCTTTGGTGGTGGTTGTCGCAATTCTGGCCGTGGTCGGTCAACCAGCCTTTGCCGCGAGGGCAGTACTGGCGGGGGGCTGTTTCTGGTGCATGGAGTCCGACTTTGAAAAGCTCGATGGGGTCAGCGATGTGGTTTCTGGTTTTACCGGGGGCTCGCATCCGGACCCGACTTATCGCGGAGACCATAGCGGACACTATGAAGCGGTGGAGATAACCTACGATCCGGAAGTTATCGATTACGCGGGAATACTCGATCATTTCTGGGTAAACGTCGATCCTTTCGATGCACGCGGGCAGTTTTGCGACAAGGGACCCAGCTATCTCGCGGCGATTTTTGTTGCCAATGATACAGAGCGCGAGCTCGCTGAAAAGTCCAGGTTGCAGGTGGTTGGAATGTTCCCCGATCAGACCGTGGTGATGCCGATTTTGCAGCAGTCAACCTTCTTTCCGATCAAGGGCGAGGAGTCCTACCATCAGGATTACTACAAGAAAAGCCCGTTACGCTACAAGTATTACCGCTGGGGTTGCGGCCGTGATCAGCGCCTTAGCGCAATCTGGGGCGACAAAGCCACGCACAACTAGTCCGAGGTAGCCAACACTCACTGAAAGGGGATTTACGTTACAGGTTAGGGCGGTGTTAGAATAATTTTTTTCTGCATAGCAAGGATTTTCTGCCATGGGCTGCCAATACTTCGATCCCTGCGATCACGGCTCCGACACCTTTACCATTGCCATTCCCAAAGTGACCTTTGGTCGCGGTTGCCTGCATGAAGCCGGTACCCGTGCCACTGGCCTGGGAATGACTCGAATCGCAGTTTTTACCGATCCCTTTTTACGTGAAAGTGCTTATGTTGCTACCGTGCTGGACTCGTTGAAGCGGGCCGGGCTCGATGCCGCTGTTTTCGATGAAATTACCATCGAAGCCGATGACGCCAGTGTCGAGCGCGGCGCCGGGTATATCGCTGACGGTAATTTCGACGGTGTGGTTTCGGTAGGTGGCGGGTCGGTCATGGATACCGCCAAGGCGTCAATGTTATACGGGCTGCACCCGGTGGCCGAATTTCTCGACTACTTCGCTCCTCCGTTGGGCGCGGGCAGGACAATTCCCCGTGATCTACTGCCCCACCTCGCATGCCCGACCACTTCGGGCACTGGTTCCGAATGCACTTCGATTTCGGTGCTGCGGATCAATAGCCTGGCGACCAAGTTCGTGCTGGCGAACCCGGCATTAATGGCCGAGGAAGCGCTCATCGATCCGGTATGTTGTGCCAGCTTGCCGGTTCGGGTGGTCGCCTCCACCGGGTTTGACCTGTTATGCCATGCGCTTGAATGCTATACCGCAAAAGCCTACACGCGTTGGGGAAAAATTGATGATCCAATGAAGCGGCCCTTGATTCAGGGCGCTAATCCGTGGAGCGATCTTGCCGCACGCAAGGCGCTTGAAATCGTGGGGACTTATCTCGACCGCGGGGTTAACGACGCCGATGACCAGGAAGCGCGCGATCAGTTAATGTGGGGCGCCTCGCTCGCGGGAATGGCCTTCGGTAATAGCGGTACCCATCTGGGTCACGCGCTTTCCTACGGTGTGACGCACCTGATGCACGATGTCACCACCGAAGGCTACGCCGTGAAATCCCCGTTCGTGCCGCATGGCATCAGCGTCGCGGTTTCGGTGCCCGCAATTTTTCGCTACACCGCGGAAGCCGCGCCCGAGCGGCATTTCGAAGCCGCCAGTTACCTGCAGGCAGATTTGCAGGGAGCGGGTGCTGAAGACTCTGGCGAAGCGCTGGCCAAACGCATCATCGAGTTGATGCGAAAAACCGGAGTTCCGAACGGATTGACAGGGGTGGGTTTCGGTCCACATGACATTTCCGCCCTGGCTGCATCCTCGGCGCGACAGGTGCGCGCCATAGCGAATTCACCACGCGAGACCAATCTGGTCGATATTGAAAATATTTACGCGGCTGCGATGAGCTACTAACACTGGTTTTTAGCTTCGCCAGCAGCGGCACCAGGAACACGAAACAGGCGACCAGGAATAACGTGCCACCTATCAGACTGACCGGGTCGTTGGCGCGAATACTGGCGGCCATGAAAAAAATGGCGGAACCGATAAACAGTATCCAGCCCCAGAGATGGTAGCGATGTTGGGCATGTTTCGGCATTAGATGCTCCCTTGACTGAGTTATACTGCAATAAATAATATCCGCTTATGCATATAATCGTAAAATGATAAATTATTAGCCAAATAGATAAGTATTTATTATTCAAATATTTGTAAAACCGACTCTACCAATCGAAAAATATCATGTTACTTTATACGCTTACTGGTGCTAGCATGCGCCGTTTCACCAGCACATAGTTCGGAAACTCAAATGTTTGAAAATAGTTTAATGAACCAGATCCGCGAGCGTTTTTGTCACGTGGATACCTGTCCTTACTCGGGGCCGCGTATCTTTTTTGAAAATGCCGGCGGTGGTTTGACACTGAAATCGGTCGTTGAAGTGAATACCGAGCTTGCCGGAATACCGGACAACCAGGGTCGTGATAACCCGGCTTCACACGAACTGGTGCGTATCATCGCCGAGGCGCGCGACAATATGCGTACCTTTCTCGGAGTCAGCGAGGGTCCGGTGTTTACCGGCGAAAGCGGCACCGAACTTATATTCCGCATGGTGCGGGCCGGGGGCCTGGGTTCGACTGCGGGCGGTAACATGGTCGGTAGTACGCTCGAACACCCGGCCACCGTCAGCGCAAGTAAACGCTGGGCCAAAATTGCCGGTAAGGAATACCGCGCCGCGGTACACAGTAACGACAGCGCGACGATTACCGCCGAGGATTATGCGGGGGTGGTCGATGCCGACACGCGGGTGGCGACGATTATCCATACCAGCCCGGTTACCGGCATGACGGTAGATGTCGCAGCGGTAGTAAAGACCATCCGCGCGGCTTCACCCGAATGCATCATCATCCTCGACGGCATCCAGCATGCCGCACATGGCGGACTCTCTATCGACGACTATGATATCGACGGTTACGCGGTTTCGGCTTACAAGGTATTTTCACGCCACAACTATGGTTTCGCATGGCTGTCACCACGGCTGGCAACCTTGCCCCATGATCATCTAGATGGTACTGCCGATGATTTCTGGGAAATGGGTACGCGCGATACTTCGGCGTTTGCCTGTACCAGCAAGGTGGTCGAGTATTTCGACTGGCTCGGTTCGTATTTCACCGATTCTGCTGATCGGCGCAGCCGCATCCTGGCGGCCGGTAAAGCGATTAGCGAGCATGAGCACGCCCTCATCGAGTTGATCATCAATGGCGACGGCGAGCAGGCTGGATTGCGTGATATGCCTGAGGTATACGTTATCGGTGGGCACGACAATTCTGCCCGTGAAGGTATGGTATCGATCATTTTTGAAGGCAAGCCCTGTGCCGAAGTGGTCGCCGAGCTCAATGCCCGGGGGATTCGTACCCACGTTCGCAAAGCGGATTATTTTTCCGGCAATATCCTTGAGCCTCTGGGCAGGCCGACCTGTATCAGGGTTTCCATGTGTCATTACAATACCGACCGTGAAGTACTGACTTTTCTGCATGAACTGGAAACTATCATCGCCGCGCATAACGAAGCAGGGGTGAACGCGGCCTGAGGCCTCGAATAATGGATCGGTTTACGGCAAAAATGCCAGTGGAGATTTGTAATTGAAAACACATGCACAGGCCGTGGTTATCGGTGGTGGGCTGGTTGGCTGTTCGATTCTTTACCATCTCACCAAACTCGGCTGGACCGATGTCATGCTGCTCGAGCGCGACGAGCTGACTTCGGGCTCGACCTGGCATGCGGCGGCCGGCATTCATGGATTGCACGACCATAACAATATTTCCAAACTGCAATATTACACCATGCAGTTATACGAAGATCTCGAAAAGGAAACCGGGCAGGGCTGTGGCATCGTTCAGCCGGGCTCGCTTTATCTCGCGCAGACACGGGATCGTGAACACCAGCTGCGCATGCAGGCGGCGAAGGCAAAGTACTTCCAGGTCGAATTTCACGAACTCTCCCGTGACGAGGCCGAGCGCATGCATCCACTCGCCAATTTCGACGGTATCCGATGCATCATGTACGAGCCCGACGGCGGTAACGTCGATCCGTCCGGGGTAACTTACGCCTACGCCAAGGGCGCGCGCCAGCGGGGCGCCGAGGTGCATCGCTTTACGCCGGTAATCGCCACGACCCAGCGTAGCGACGGCAGCTGGGATGTCGAAACTGACAAGGGCAGTATCCATGCCGATGTGGTCATTAACGCCGGCGGATTATGGGCGCGTGAAGTTGCCGCAATGGCAGGTTTCGAATTGCCGCTAATACCGATGGAACATCAGTATTTCGTAACCGAAACCATTCCTGAAATCGAAGCGCTGGACAAACGCTTACCCCTGGTCGCCGATCGTGACGGAGAATACTACATGCGCCAGGAAGGGCAGGGACTGCTGGTCGGCGCCTATGAGAAAGATGGCCGTTTCTGGGCTGAGCAGGGTACGCCGATGGATTTCGGCCACGAGTTGCTCGATGACGATCTCGAGCGTATCGAAGACAATATGCTGCGTGCTTTCGAGCGCGTACCGGTGTTGGCCGAAGCCGGGGTCAAGCGTGTCATCAATGGCCCGATGATCTGGTCACCCGACAGTTCCGCGTTAATCGGTCCGGTTCCCGAGTTACAGAATTACTTCTGCTGCTGCGGCATTATTCCCGGATTTTCGCAATCTGGCGGACTTGGCATGATCATGGCGCAGTGGATTGTAGAAGGTGAACCCGAGATGGACCTGTTTCCCTGGGACCTGGCTCGTTTCGGTGCCTGGGCAACAAAGCCATTTACCAAAGCGCGCGCACTGGATCAGTATTCACACCGCTTCAAGATTCATTTTCCCTATGAGGAGCGTGAGGCGGGTCGTCCAATCAAAAAACGCCCTGTTTATGCCAGGCAAAAATCGCTGGGTGCGGTATTTGGACTTAGCTATGGCTACGAACATCCGCTGTGGTATGCGCCACAGGGTATGGAGGCAACCGAGACCTATGGCTTCGAACGTCAGAACTGTTTCGAACCGGTGGCCGCGGAATGTCGCGCGTTGCGTGAAGCGGTCGGCATTATCGACGTATCCAACTTCGCCAAGTACCGGGTTCGTGGTGCTGGTTCTGCCGACTATCTCGATCGTCTGGTGGCCAACCATGTGCCCACGGAAACTGGTCGCTCCTGCCTGACGCCGATGATTGGTTTGCGTGGCGGGATCGCCGGTGACTTCACCATCACTAAACTTGACGAAGACGACTTTCTGATGATTGGCTCCGGCATCGCCGAGCGCTATCACCAGCGCTTCTTCAATATGGTTGCAAGACAGGATAGTGTGAGCTTTGAGAGTTTTACCGAGGCCTGGGGTGGATTCAATGTGGCCGGACCGAACTCACGCAAACTGTTGGAACAGTTGACCGATACCGATTTGTCCAATGATGCCTTCAAATTCATGCGCAGCCAGCGTGTCAAGGTTGCTGGTATCGACGCCGTCGCGATCCGTGTTTCTTTTAGCGGGGATCTCGGCTGGGAAATTTACGTGCCGCTCGAGCATCAGCTTGCTCTTTACGATGCATTACTCGAAGCCGGCAGCGAACAGGGCGCCCGCCCGGTTGGTGGCCGCGCCTTACTCTCGTTACGCGTCGAAAAAGGTTATGGTAGCTGGAGTCGCGAGTACTCGCCCGAGTACTGGCCGCAGGAAGTGGGGCTGGATCGCCTGATTAAACTGGACAAACCCGAATTCCTCGGACGCGATGCCTATCTCGCGATCAAGGACAGTCCACCACGCGAAAAACTGGTCGTGGTGCAGGTCGGAAAAAGTGAGTCGGATGCCAACGGTGGCGAACCTGTATTCCTGACTGATGGCACCCCGGTAGGGCGCGTCAGTTCGGGTGCATATGGACATAGCGTCGGGGCTTCGATTGCGCTATGTTTTATCAGGACCGAACATGCCGTTGCCGACACCGAACTCGACATTGCGATTCTGGGAGTTCCGCATCGCGCTGTGATCCTGGAGAATCCGCCTTTCGATGCTAAAGGCGAACGTTTGAGAGCATAATTATGGCCAGTAGTCCTTATTCAATTCCAAATCCCAAGGTTGATCCATCCAGAAAACCGGCAATGCGCCCGGACAATACCCCGGATGACAACAATCGCATTGAAATTGGACCAACGCCGCTGGCCTATGCCGAATGGGAAGCAGCCGGATTGCAATGTCCGGACTTGCCGGCGATGCGCCAGTATCGGCTCGACCGAATTGTCGCGGGTCTGATTGCCCGTGATCTCGATGCGGTGCTTTTATTCGATCCGCTGTCGATTCGCTACGCCACCGATACCACGCATATGCAGTTGTGGAATGCGCACAACCCGTTTCGCGCCTGCATGGTGACCAGCGATGGTCACATGGTGCTGTGGGAATACGGCGGTTACGCTTACATGTCGGAGTACAACCCGCTAGTGCGAGAAGTGCGCGCGGGGGCATCGTTTTTCTATTTTGCCACCGGGCAGCGCACCGAGGAAAAGGCAGAATTGTTTGTCGGTCAGATTACCGATTTGTTGCAACAACGTGTTGGCAAGGGCAGGCGAGTGGCGGTCGACAAGATCCAGATCGCCGGGTTACGCGCGCTCGACGAAGCCGGCATCGAAGTCATGGATGGCGAGGAGCTGATGGAACGAGTGCGTGCGATCAAGGGGCCGGATGAAATCCTGGCGATGCGTTGCGCAATCAATGCCTGCGAGGCTTCGATCGCGGAAATGCGTGAACTTACCCAGCCCGGAATGACCGAAAACGACGTCTGGGCTGAATTGCACAAATCCAATATCCGCCGGGGCGGCGAATGGATCGAAACCCGAATTCTGTCTTCCGGGCAGCGTACCAATCCCTGGTTCCAGGAATGTGGCCCGAGAGTTATCGAGAATAACGAAATCCTGTCTTTCGATACCGATTTGATCGGCTGTTATGGCATGTGTACCGATATTTCGCGCAGCTGGTTTATCGGTGACGGGCAACCCACGCAACGGCAGAAGGATATGCATAAGCTCGCGCATGAGCACATTATGACCAATATCGATATTATCCGGCCGGGCATGAGTTTCCAGGAACTGACCGAGCAGGGCCATCATCTGCCTGATATCTACATACCGCAACGCTACGGTTCGAAGATGCATGGCGTTGGGCTGTGCGATGAATGGCCCGCCATCAAGTACCCGATTGATTGGGAGGAACGCGGTTATAGCGGTGTTATCGAACCCGGCATGATGCTCTGTGTCGAAGCCTATATCGGTGAAGTGGGTGGAGCGGACGGAATCAAGCTGGAAGACCAGGTACTGGTAACGGAAGATGGCTGCGAAAACATGGTGTCATGCCCGTTCGATCCATTATTAATGAGTTAGCAACAAGCAGATTTCAATGAACATACTATTTATTACTGCCGATCAATGGCGCGGCGATTGCATGGCGTCACTCGGACATGCGCATGTCAAAACCCCCAACCTCGATGGCCTGGCGCGCGAAGGGCTGTTGTTCGCTGAACACTATGCCCAGGCTACTCCCTGCGCGCCCAGCCGCAGTTCGATGCATACTGGCATGTACATGCAGAGTAATCGATGCGTGGTTAACGGCGCTCCATTAGACAGCCGGTTTAGCAACTGGGCGCTCGAAGTCAGCGCTGCTGGTTACCAACCATCCTTGTTTGGCTATA
>Ga0255039_10000014_pt1 | contig 45266 bp, 36 predicted proteins | sample BC1_12_1_MG_FD_181713 | JGI IMG/M metagenome (GOLD analysis project Ga0255039, IMG submission 181713) | Seawater microbial communities from Strait of Georgia, British Columbia, Canada - BC1_12_1 | ecosystem: Environmental > Aquatic > Marine > Strait | place: Canada: British Columbia | collected... | reverse complement strand
CTTTAATTTGTGATGTTAAATTAATAAACGAACAATTACATGTTTTGTGTAAAAATAGACATAGAATGATGCAAATTAAATTTGATGAAGCTCTTATATTTCAAAAAATTTCAGATCAAGAAAGGGTGATTTTGAGTATTTTAGATTATTTAGATAATTAAAGACATTTAAGTTGACTAGTTAGCTTATCAATTTTATCGGTTTTATCGGGGCCCACAAATCCGACAGTGCATGTACCATCTAATACTTCTGTTCGTCCAGCATCAAATACCCGACCATTTGAAACCTTTTTTCTTGTTGCAATTTCAAGAATAGTATTTAATGTTTTCTCATTTTCAACTTTAAGTGCTATAATTGTCTCGCCATCTTTTTGCCATTTACAAAGTTTACCATTTTCAATAGCAGCTATTGTAGCATCTACAACTGCGTGCCCTACTTGTGCTGCAATTTTACCTTTGCTCATCTTAAGATCATTACGTACGATTAATACTAATTTATAACTCATTTTTTATTTATTAAAATATAATAATTAAAAAATCAATTTATTTTTTTGAGTCTTTGCCTTTAATAGAAATTTTTCCCTTCTTCTTGATAACAGTTGGTCCTCGGGGACCCTTTTTAACTGCAACTTTCACCTTTTTCCTAACCCTTTTTCCTAATTTTGCAGCTAATTTGGCTCTTTGTATATAGGCATCCATGGTTGTTATATTTAATTTGGTAATATTATCATACGCTTCATTCATGGTACCGGTATTAAGTCTCAATGAATCGTCTCTGGTCAAAATACCATATATTGGAGAAACATTACTTTTAGCATTAGCAAAACTACCAGCAAATATAATATAACATCCATCAACTTCTCCGTTAATAAATGAAATAAATTTAGATGCTGTAGTAGGAATCTTTGTACGGCATAAAATAATTAATGGTAATTGGTATTTTTGAGATAAAACAAAAAAATCCATGACCGTCAAATAGTAGTTTGTTGTGGTAATAATATCTTCAATAGGTGTCCCGTTTTTCAATGATTCAGCTTGGTCGCGTTTACCTTGTGCTCGCATAATATCAAGAATATAAGTATTTCCAGAATTTAATAACCCTCCATATATTTCAACAAGATCAGAGACTATAGTATTTAAGGTTACATTCAAATCTATTTTATTATTATTAATAATTTCCTTAATTAATTCCCATGAACAATTGATACTTGATCGAAACTCTCTTATTTGATAATTATTAAATCCCTGATCTCTCCAATTACCTATTGAAAGCTTCTTTAAATGTGGCTCTAAAATTACACATGGATTAACACTATCTGTTTTCATGAGTATATCAATTCCAAATTGATTATCATAAGGAACCGTTTTATTTGGCTCGGTATTATCCCAAGTAGTAGTATTTTTGATGTATACATTTTCTTTAACAGGTATCAGGTTTTCAAAATAATCGCCGTATAAAATATCTTCTAGTAATATTATTTCATTTTCTTTTAGATTGTATGAAACAGATTGAAATGACAAGAAAGTTTGTGGTTTAAAAATAAAGGTTCGTATTCTGTCAAATTTTATCAATTCAGCTGCAATTCTTACAAAATATTCGATGCGATTATTACCACCACTTATTAAATTAGTATTAGGTAGTAATAGCTTACAAACCCCATCATTATCTTCTGAAAATGAACAATATTTACTTTCTTTACATTTACCTTCGGATAATTTAATACATTGCTCTATATTTCCTATTTTATCAATGGTTGAAACATCATAATCAATAAAATCGACATACGGCATTAGTAGAGTTTTAATACGTTCGCTAACATCGGCGATCTTATCCAGATACAATGTAGTATATGAGGTTATAGAATCATATAATTGATTTTTCACACTTTTATTTTCGTAATATGAGAAGATTATACGCAGAAGATTGCGAAATACATTGTAAAAATAACTTTCTAATCGTATTTGCTTTACCTTCAATATTCTTTCATTATCAATCGTTTTATCCGTTAATATATTTTTATCAATGTCAAGAAAGTTGACGCGTTGTGCTGATTGAAAGTTTTTTGAGTCTAATACTGGTATACCATCAGCTTCTTCGCCATCAACTGGCGTTTGATAAGCTTCTGGAATTGTAGGTACAAACTGATTGGTTTCTATAATAATACCTACGGTAACGCTATTGTTTACTACTTTATATTTTGGAAGAGAAGCAATCTTAAGCTTGCTTGCAGTACTCAAATACTTTAATTTTTCAACCGTATCTGAATAGCTTTGCCACATATCCCCTCGTCCTATAAAAATATATGGCATATCTGAATCCAAAGAAGATGGTAAACTGGGAATATATATAAAATCAGAGGCATCATCCGATTTTACAGCTATGATACCGATAACTTTCGAATTAAAATTCAATATCTGTTTTTGAGCTTTATATACAATATTAGATTTGTTTAATAAGCTTATCAATTCAGAGGATGAAATATTTATTCGAAATCCCTTATCTTCATTATACGTTATTGGTAGACTAGGCAAAGGTTTGCATTTTTTAGTCAAACTGCTCCATATCACATGACGTAAAATAGGCTCTAATTCAGACATGGTTTTTCCAATATCTGGTAGGTAAAATAATTTTCGAACATCATAAACTGCTTTTTTAACTCGTATATACCGATAAATAGGTTCAAAAAATCCATTTCTAGAATACAGAATCAATATCTTCCTATTGACGTCATATGGCGTTGTTGAATACTGATTCGTAGGGCATATAAGTTCTATTCTAGAGGTAATATCATCCTCAGGGCTATTTAAAATTACCATGTTAAGACCCTTATCAAAGAGAAGTCCGGGTGTACACACAATATCCCATAAATATTTATAATCTATAGTAACATCATCGCTTCTTATAAAACCTTGAAAATTTATAAAAGCGTTAACCACTATCGTAAAATACATTTCGATTTCTGTGTTATCCATGCTTTTTTGGAGAGATTTGTATAATATACTATTTAAGTACGGAGCAAAATCAACTTGATCATCAGATCCGAATATATTTACAAGATCGCCATTTTGAATGGTTAAAAATTTATCAAATGTAACCTTTTCAATAATAATATCCTTTATTTCATTTATTGTCATTAAAGGATTTTTTGTTAAGTTAGCTGTTGGTTTTTTAGATAAGTCATCATATGTTGTCATATCCCTGTAAACATCTGCAATACAAGCTAAAAATGATTGATTAGGGCTTTTTTGAACACCTTTATGTAATAAACAAGGTTGATTCATTTTAAGTCTGGTCTCAGACGCACTTTGCTGGCATATTTTTTTACAATTGTAACCCATAAATTTTTGAACGGACAAAGGTAAATATCCCAACTGCCCCATTCGTAAAGGCCACGCTTCCAATAAAGGAGCTTCGTCAAATTTACCTACTGTTTTTTTTCTAACAACACTTATAGATGGAGCCGTATCTAATTCTTTTGACTCTGATTGATTACACTGTGTATAAATCTTTTTACGCGATGGAGCAGGTTTCTCTCTGACGGTTTTTTTACCTTTAATCGAACTCATTATTATAGACCCTTTATCATCTTTTAAATATGTAGGACCTTTGCCATCAGTTCCGTCTCCCACGGGCTGATACATGGTATCTATTTCTATTGTTGGGACTTTTCTGGTGATTTCTTTTGTTTTAGTATTTTCATAAGTAATTTTACCTTTCTTATCAAGTTTTTCTATCCAATCGCCCCTTCCCAACGTTGTTGGTTTTCCGTAACAGCACGGAATACAAAGTCCATCTGGATGTTTATCCGTCCCCATGAAACTAGGAAACATAGGTTTATATACAAGAGCATTATCTGTTTCAACACCACTTTTGTGAAAACGATCATCAGTAAATTCCACAATGCGTTTTCCTGGGGGAACTTTATCAGCTCCCTGTGGAATTAGAGCATCCCATCCACCGCATTTACCGTCATTTATATCTTCAAAAGATATAGATCTTGACTTTCCATTTTCATCATATAAACACCAATATCTAGGACAAATATAGTGATATTTCTTATCACCTGTACCATAGGTTATGTGTTCATCGTATGATTTTGTACCAAATTTAGCATCCTGTTCATCGATATATTTCTTTTCCTTTCCCGTTAACATTACTGGTTGCTTGCTGTATTCAGATGGACACGACTTTGAATAAGCTTTGTATCGCCCCGACTTCTTTTTTAAAAATAATGTGGGTTCCAATTCTTCTTTTTTGGCAATAAATATGTTATAATTCCCCTTAATTCGAGTTCCTTCCAAATTAACCTCCGCTTCACTTGTTAAATCGCTTTGCGGAGATATATTACTAAGATCACTATCTACAGGCGAAGGCGTATTTTTGGCTTCGAGTTGTACAGGCGAAGGCGTGGCGTCATTTATAGGTGAGTCAGAAAAAACGAAATTCCCAAGATCTATACCATCTTTCTCCTTATTAGGAGAAGGTGTTGTATCGTCAATGTCGCCAAATTGCACATCAGACATATCAAACATTTCTCCTTCATCACCATCATCACCATCATCATTATCCTGTTCAAGTCCAAAAATATCTAGAAAATCGTCTTGCCTTTCAGGATCATTAAATTTTATTTCTTTTCCTCTAATATCTTCTTCGGCAACAATATCCTTTATCTCTTTTCCTTTACAAACTTTTGTAATCAAAGAAGTTTTAACATCAGTACTTTTTTTATCAATAATCATTCGCAACATTGTATCAATATAAATATATACAAATCTAAGATATCCAATATCATCAATGGACTTTATTGATATTTTAGTCATAAAATTTGCTTTGTTTCGCGTTATGGAAACCGGAAATCCTGTATTTGTTCGAATAGTAATTCTTCTATTTTCAAAGAGATCCGTTTCAGTAGCTACTTGCGAAGCCCAATCTGAAAATTTCTGTTTCGCCTGTTCTTCTGATAAACTAAAATTTCCTATCAATTGTCGTATAATAACATCTTCATCTTCATCATTTTTTCTCATTTCGTTAATAAAAGAATCTATACTGTCCATTTGATTGTAATTTGATACTCTTTTGTATTTTAACTTAATTTCATCTGATTTACCAGACAAATCGCCTTCTAATACAGTAAATACACCGGATAAACAAGCTAAATAATTTTTAAGGTGGATATTCTTTGTAATTTCGATTAATGAAATAAATGTAATATCATTAAATTCAATATTTTCATCTGCAAAGGAATCAAATAGCATATATGTATATCCACTTTGCTCTAAAAAAGTCTTAATTTTTTCAAGAATGGGTTCATTTATAGCCATTTTAATAACATCTTCTATTTTTTCAGGATTCAATGCCGAGTTATGATTTACAGAAATATTAATATTACCATTAGATTCAAATTCACATGTGATAACATATAAATTATTTTCAAATGGAAATTCAATATAAAAACCAACGCGTTTTCGCTTTGCTAATACTCGACTGATTTTAATAATTTTACCCTTTTTATTACCATTTTTAGTATAAAGATAAGGTATATTTTTTCCATTTGTTGCAATAACATTATTAGTAAATAAACGGTATATATTTTCTCTTTCTCTCCCAGGGTTATATTTTATAAGAGGCATGTTCTCGTCACTATGAATCAACTTAAACAGTATTTCTAGAGGCAACTTTACCGAATATTTTGGATGCATTGTAAATTCCATTCTTAAAATACCCGGTGTATTTTCAGCATAATTTAATTGTGTCTTTCGCTCATAATAAATATTGTAAAGTAAATCTATTTTTTCATTGTATTTTGTAAATGCTTTATTAATTTGTTGCTGAGTATCATCGTATAGTCTTATTTTTTCTTCTCTTAATTTTTCCAAAGTATCAATATTTTCTTTTATTACTAGATTTGGGAAATAAATATCTAAAAAATTTTTTTGCGTTAGATCAGGCACGCTATTAGAATATTCTAATACCTCTTCAGCTATACAAATAAATATATTATTTTGACATAAATTTCCATATTCAAAAAGTAAATTGGAATTTTGCGTTGTAATTTTGCCATCTATATTATTTTTTAAAATAGTATCCATTACAACACAATTATATGGGTTGACTGTATATGGGAATTGTTTTCTTAAGGCTATTTTTTGTCCAATGGGAATAGTAATATTCTGAACACTACCCCATTCTATGTTTTTAAGTGCTATAAACTCTTCATAATCATATACATCCTTATCTGCGTCCATAAATGTGGCACAAGTACTAGACTCTTCGATATCATTACAACCTGCGGGTAATAAGTTCAATAAATATTGACACAATCTTTCTTGTGTCAATTCTAGTGTTTCGACTTGTGTTAATTGGTTATATAAAACTGATGGGTTTATTTTTTTAGTATGCACTCCAAACATGTATAGTTCTTTTAATGAAATTCTCATCTTAGTATATTGTAAAATCTTCTTTTTGATTGTTGACACAGTGTCATCTTCGTGTAGGTAATGATCGATAAATTCAACTGGAATGGAATTAGTTTTAATTTTAATTTCTTCTTTTTCTGAAAAAATAGGAACATTGTTCTCATCTTTCCAGCTATCATCTATAGTATGGTTTCCTTTAAACACGTATATCTTTTTTATTTCAACCCCTTCTAAATGGTTAACTTTGATTATCGACATCTATATAAATATAATCTATAATATTTATTATAAATTATGTTAAAATTAATAGTAGCACATTGTAAAAATAAAGGAATTGGTAAAAATAACATGTTACCGTGGCATTTGTCATCAGATTTAAAACATTTCAAAGCACTTACGGTAGGTAAAAACAATAATAGTATTATTATGGGTAAAAATACATGGAAATCATTAAATAGCAACCCTTTACCTAATAGAAAAAATATAATAGTATCTACTACTATGAGTAATGATAATGAAAATTACATAATTAAAAGGTCTCTACAAGAGGCGCTGGCCTTTTCAAATAAAAATAATTTTGATGAGACATGGATAATTGGGGGAGAGAAATTATATAAATATACAATTAACACTTTCGATATAAATGAAATACATATTACTGAGATTCTAGAAGATTTCGATTGCGATACTTTTTTTCCAGAATTGCCAAGCAATTATTCAGCTGAGAGTGTGACGCAATGGCGTAATGAAAATAATATATCATATAGACAAATTATTTATAAAAATAAGGTAAAATCAGGAGATTTTATGTATAATATTTTACCCAATTATGCAGAGAATAACATGTGGAAATAGTATTATAAATCTAAATAATATGTATGATGGCATTAAAATTTCAAAAAATAAAACAAATATTAAATCAAGGATGTAATATTGTCTATAGATTAAAAATGGAGGTGGATGCGTATAAATCTGTTGTAGATGTTTGGAAAAATTATAAATACAATAATATTCTTAGTATAACAACCTCAGATAGAAGAATAATTAAAGAAATATTTGATTTCCACAAAACAATCAATAACCATGTAATATTGTATTTTTCAAGTAAAAAAGAGAATTGTCTTTTAATGTGTAAAATAAATAATGAATATATTAATTTATTGATACCTGCTGTAAAAATAAATAGAGATCAAAAAAGTTTTGTAGCTATATATAATTAACAAACTATACTATCTTTTTTTTTGGGCGACTGTGGTGGTGACTGTGGTGGTGACTGTGGGGGATGGAATAGTGACTGCTATGCATTTTATAACTAGGCATCATATGAGCATTCTCTTTAGAAACGGTTTCCTTTAGCCACGGTCGTGTAGGTTTTTTATCGTGATGTGGCTGTGAAATATTTCGTGAGTGATGATGTTTTTCTAATCGTTCATCAATATTTTTATGTATTAGATTAAGATCTGTTGGAACAGAAGATATTGTTAAACCTTTATGATAACTTTTTGAAGGATAATGAGGTTTAGGTAAAGTTATTTGTTTAATATTTACATCGTTATGATATCGATGATGCATTTTCGATGGTTTTGCCATATATTGAAATAAGATAGAGCCAATTAATAAAGTGGAAAAAATTGCAATCAGCATAGTTATAAGGGAACGACTAGGCATTTATATAATAATAATATTATAAATCATAATATGGGTTATCTGTAATCTCCATTCCACAATATTCTTTAGGTTTTTCTTTATAATCAATAGGGGTGTATAATTTATTTTTCACAGCAATTTTTAATAAAAATTTAAAATTTGACCAGAATTCATCGTTATGACCAACCGTTTTTGACATAACATGACCCAATTCATGAATACCTACAAATGTCAAGGTATTTTCATCAATAAGGTTATCGCCTTTTTTTGTTGTTGTTGTGCAAAATGCTAATTTTTTACCCTTGTCTTCGGAATATGCTGTATACTTAGATGTTGGTAAAGTTTCGCTTACCTTACTGGGATTAAAATTTTTTACTAAACGTTTAACATTTTCTCTATCGGGGAACTCTTTTTTTGCCATTAAAACTAAACGCTTTAATTTATCAGTTACCGTAGCTAAAAGATTTGCTACTAATTTTAGTTTTGGCCTTTCTCTCACGCAATATTTATTGCCATCTATATCCGAAACAATGCATTTTAAATTAAATGCATCCGATTCAAAATATATTTTTAACATTACACCAATAACAAATATAATAAGAACGTAACCTAACATATTCATGTTTTTTGCCATACTTATATACTGTATATAAAATCATATATGATGTTAAAAATATATGATTTATTATTTATTTATTTGGGACCACATCCAATTTCCATAGGACGTCTGTTGAAGTCGGGTCCGATAGTACTACCATTCCAAGGACCAACATTCAATTGAGGATTGGCAGGTTCAGAACGAAGCTGAAGATTGGCATTTCTTAAACTCTGACCCACGGTATTAATACCAATGTGATATCCGGCTTTAAGAAGACTGACATTTGCTACATCACCCGCGCCCATAGGATTCATCTTAGAAAACTGATTATTACCATCACTTGGTAACAATTGTTTAGGATCTACAACAGGCTGTCTAGTACAGCTTGGAGGCAAACCGTGCATATCAGTTCTAACACCCGAAACTCCAGATGGTCCGGAATTTTGTCCTAAAGGATTGGCAGCTTGAGCTGGGTTACCTCCAGCACAACAAGAGGCAGCATTTCCACTAACAAGATTTGTTTCAGGTACATTCGCAGCATTGCGAGCGTCTAATACATTATTAGTAACAAAAGGGCCATTACTCATACCGGATTGAATGATTCCTTTTTGTGCCGAATAGTTATTAACAAAATAAATTAAAACAAGTGCGGCGACAACTGTTAAAATAACCATGTGATTACTACATAAATTCTTCAACGTTTTGGCTAGCGTCATTCTATAAAATTAGCATATAAAAAATTTTTATCATTAATGATCAAAATATTAATTTGTGGCCATTTCTAAAAGATCTGTTTCATCATCCGAACTTTCAATCTCATCCAACAAATAAAGAGATTTAATTCTTTTCGCTTCTAAATATGCAGCAATTGCTTTTTTTTTGGCTTCTTTTGCACGTCGCTTAACTTCTTTATAAATTTCCATGTAAACTTCATTGGGCTTTTTTAATTGCACGGTATCTTTATCTTCAGGCATTACTAAATTAATTTCATTTAATTCGCTGTTTTTCTCTAAAGGTTCTGTATTCACTAATAATTTATCACCACCTTTGAGATTCGCCTCGTTTTTATCTTTAGTTTTACCCTCTGATTTCGCTAAATCTTCCACAATCGATTCTGTATTTTCTGCATTTGTTTCTGTATTTTCTAAATTTGTTAAAGTTAATTGGTTTGCCACTGTATCATCTTCATTGATTTGTGAAGTATCATTATCAACAACATTAAGTTTAATATTTTTACTCTGAAGTTCAGAAAGCTTAAGTGTAGGAACTACTGGTTCAGGTTCTACGTGAATAGCATCTGTGGAATCTTGGGTTTCCTCAGATGTTTCCTTTTCTTCTACCTCCTCGGCGCTCTGGTCTCCCACATCACTCTGATCTTCCTCTTCATCTTTGAGTGAAATTTCATCGTCAACTTTTTCTCGAGGCTGATTTTCTAGATTATTTGTATTAGCCGTTTTAATGAGACATTTATTTCTAAATACTTTCTCTTTTAAAACCATGGCTTGAGTTAAGTTAAATTCCAATGAAAAACTTTGTGATGTAAATTTTAAACCACTAATTTCTAAAAGTCCCATTATAGATTTATCTTTTGTTAGATCATCCATTTTAAGCAATGATTCATCCTCGTCATAAATTTGTATTGTAGGCGAAGAATTCAATCTACTTTTAGGTTTTTTTATAAAGCATCTCAGTAGTATTTTACTACCTTTATATGATCTTAAAATATTTTGCCAATGGTAATCTATGGTGTCCATATCCATATCAGAATGAAACCATTTATCTTTTTTTTCATAAATCAAATTTTTTACCTTATCTTCAAGACTTTCTAAAAATTCTATTACATTATCATCATCTTTTTCAAACATTAAATCGCAATAAAATTTCTTTTCAGTTTTTACAATTCCATTTTTAGTTTTGCATCTTGGAGTTTGTAGTGTAATATTGTTTCCCAGGAGTCTTAATTTCGAGAAAAAAGCGCCCCCCTGCAATCCTTGTGGATTAGCTAAAGCAATATCATCTAGAGGAAAATTTGTTTTATCGAAAGCATATATTTGCGAGCTCATTATAATCAATAATAGAAAAATATGTTTATACTAGTACGCATTATAGAATAAATTATATCTATTATTTTTAATGGGAGTATCCTTTAAAGATTCGGTGATTAGTGAATGTGTAAATATTTTAAAAAGAAAGGACGTCAAGGATGAAGTCAAGGCGATTTTCGAGCCGATTATTGACATGGTATTGCAAGAAATATATCCATATATCTTTCTTTCCATGATATTCGTATTAATTAGTTTTTTGTTAATTTTAGGAATATTTATATTATTGTTGCGTAATAATAAAAGTGACATTAAATTACCAACCATTTCTAAATTTTTCTTTGCTTAATGTATAATGGCTAAAACACGAAGACGAAGAGGATCGGGACGTACCCGTCGCGCTGGAACTAAAAGTAAACGAGGTGGTAGTTTATTGGCTGGAGTTGTTGGAGCCCTTAAAACTGCCCTTCCTTCAATTGTTCTTTACGAAGCTTTGCGTGCACAAAGCAAACGAGTTAAACGTGGTGGAAAATCTAAAAAACGCAGAGGAGGTAAATCTAAAAGACGCAGAGGCGGTAAATCTAAAAGACGCAAGTAATTAATAAATATTATATGTAATTGAAAATATATATAATATAAGTAATATAAGTAAAATCATCCAAATAAGTTAAATATATTTTGTTATTATAAAATAAATGTCATTTGAAGATCAAATCAGACAATGGGTTACCATAGATAACCAATTAAAGAAGTATAACACTGAAATCAAACGGTTAAGAGAAACAAAAAGTAATTTAGCAAATAATATTTTAGCCCATGCTGTAGATCATAATTTATCACATAATGTTGTAGAAATATCTGATGGATCATTGAAATTTCAGAATGTAAAGGTCACCTCCCCTTTGACTTTTAAATTAATTAAAGAGTGTTTAAGCGATTGTATAGATAACGAGGAGCAGGTCAAATTATTAGTTGACTATATTAGACAAAAAAGACAGGTGAAATATGTACCAGAGGTAAAAAGAACTTATGCAAAATAATTTAAATATTGCACTTCTAATTAATTAAATGTCAAAAGAAGTACAATATACATCAAATCCCTTAAATTTTCCAAATTTACTTGTCCCAAAAAAAACTATGTCATATCAAAGATGGTGGGAATCTACTGTAAAATCTGATAACCCCGATTTTTGGAAATCAAATAAAGACACCGTAACACACGGCGAATACGTAGTCGATTTCTATTATAAGTTAAAAGTATTGATTAATGAATCGGGATACGTCATAGAAGATGAAAAACAATTTAAAGATGAAATAGCTACTTTAATATATCACCTATCAAACGAAGAATGAATACAGTAGCAAACGACTTTAAAGATTATGCTTATGATGATGAAGGAGAAGACGATGAAGAGGTTATTAGGGACAGACAAATATTAAAAGAATGTTTTAAACTGGAGGATTTTTTAGTTTATCCTCAAACAAGAGATATTTTAGAAAATGAATTTAGGTGGGAGTACGAAAAAAAATGTGAACAAAAACTAGAATCTTTTTGGGAACAACAAGTAAATTTATGTAGAAATAGTGGGGCTACTTTATTTGATAATGAAGTAGATTTGGGTCATATGGGAACTTTTCTAGGAACCGTTTTCAGTAATCTGAAACCCTATTATGATTTAGAAATATTTTATGATACACCAAGTTTAGCATCCAGTATGGTTAGAACTCATGAGGATAGAAAACTTGAATTCAATAATGCACGATTAGATAACTTAAGAAAAAATTATACAGAATCATCGAACAATGCAAATAAGAATTTTGATTGGACTTCAAAATCATATAAAAATAGTTAATTAATATATATCAATGGACGCTGAAAATTTTATATATCATAAACAAGGTGGTCAGGTTATGTCCGCAGGATATTCTATAAACAATAAATTATTAGAAGGCGGTATACCTGCATTAGTGCAATATAAAAATCAAAATGGAGGTGGAATTGAATCTTTAGCAGTACCTGCTGGATTATTTTTATTACAACAATCCATTAGTTCAAAAACTAATGCTTTGGATATAATTAAAAAAGAACCAGAGGTTATTAGTGAAGGTTTGTATGATAAACTATTAAAATTAATGGAACCAAAACAAAAAAAGAAACAGAAACAGAAACGAAAAACGCGAGGTAAAGGAAAAAAGCGATCAAAAAGAAAGACAAGAAGAAATTAACTTATACATAATATTTTCATAACATTATGTATAAGAATGGCAAAAACATTAAAAAAAAGATCAAAGAAAAGCAAAATATCTAGAAAAAAAAGTATTAAAAAGATTACGTCTTTTCAAGAATATGAAAAAGTGGGCGAACAAGTAATAACTAGAAAGGCATTTTTGAAATATAGTCTTGCACAGTTTAAAAAATTATCGCCGTTCGAGCTTAAAAATACTTTAATTTATTTAGCTAAAACCAAAAATCCCTTAGATGATTTTACCATGTTTTTAAATGCAGGTAGAGGAAATCCAAATTTTTATAATAATTTTGTAAGGCAATGTTATACTCAATTACAAGCATCCTGCTTACAATTGTCGTCAGACCTACAACCTATACCAAACGTAGATAAAATAGTAGGTTTAAAAGTTTATCCATTACCTACTAAAATGAATTTTCAAACTGGCATGATGAAACATCTTAAAAAAATGTCAAATAAAAAAGAAGAAAAATTTATTGGGGAATATTTAAAGTATCTGGCCGTAGAAGCTAAGAAACAAAAATTAGATGTCAATCGTATAATGCATGACGTTGTTTTATCAATGATTGGTTGTTTTTATCCTTCGCCTCCGCGTATTCAACCTCATTTGAATTTAGTTGTTAAAAATTTTATGCATAATCTTATTTTTGGCAATAAAAATACAACTGAAAAACCAGATGACTACGAATACTTTGCTACAGAAGGAGCTGCTGCCGGAATTCTTTATGTGTTTAACACCTTGCATATTAATGGATTATTAAGACATGGCGACACTATTGCATTAATAACTCCCATTTTTAGTCCTTACCTTGAAATGCCTATATTAAAACGATACAAACTTAAAATTTTACAAATGCAAGGAGATCCAAACAACGAATGGTCATTATCTGACGAAGAGATTGAAAAATTAAAAGATAAAAAGATCAAAGGATTATTTATGGTAAATCCGGCAAACCCTGGTGCATTTTCATTACCGCTTAGAAATATTAAAAAGATTGGAGAGATTGTAAATACCGTCAGAAAGGATTTAGTTATTCTTTCTGATAACGTATATGCACCTTTCGTGAAAGAATATAATTCACTGGCTTATTCCTGCCCTCAAAATACTATTGAAGTTTATTCACTTTCGAAATATTTCGGCACAACGGGGTGGCGGTTAGGCGTTTGCATGGTTCGTAAAGAAAATAGATTTAACACATTATTAAAAAATTTACCGAAGAACATTAAAAAACAACTCAAGGTAAGATATGCTACATCATCAGTCACGCCCAGTAAATTAACATTTATGGAAAGATTAGTAAGTGACAGTAGACAGGTTGCAGAAGCTCACGTTGGCGGATTATCCACACCACAACAAGCAATTATAGGAATGTTGTTATTTTACGATATGAATGATAAAAAAAGAGTGTATCAAAATGAAATACTTAGCTTATTGAAATATAGAATGCAATTATTGTATTCTGAATTAAATACACCAGTAGTAATTACTGCCAGATCGACAAATTACTATAATTTGTTAAATATTCCAGAGATTACTGAAAATTTATATGGGAAAGAAGCTAGGACAAAACTAGAAAAAACTAATTATTTACACTTTTTATTTCATTTAGCTAAAAAATACAAAACCGTATTATTACCAGGTATAGGATTTGGTGCGCCAAAATGGTATTTGAGAATTAGTTTAGCCAATTTGGCATCAACTGATTATAAACTTATAAGTAAAAATATAAAATTATGCATTCAAGATTTTACTAAAAAAAGAAAACTACTAAAATAAATAATTCTTCTCATTATAGTCTATAATGGATATAGTGAAATCATTCTTAATCGGCGGAGGCGTCATTGCTGGATCTAAAGTCGCGTCTAATATAATGGGACCAGAATTAGCCCCTATTGTTGGGGGACTACCTACGGGAATTATCGCCTCCTTTTTCCTGAATTCTAATGCGACCAAACAGAAATATTTTGAAGGATATGCATACAGTTCTTTTGTTTTGTTTTTAGCTATTGTATTTATTCATCTTGTTACATCGCATTATAAAAAATTAAGTGTAAACATGGTTTCGAGTGGCGCATTTATTGTTTGGGCTATTCTGAGTTTTCTTATAATCGGTGCTCATAAGAAAGGTAAAATATAATTACTAATTTATTTAAAACTTAGTAATTATACTTGGCTCCAATTATCATAATTAAACGGAGAAACAAGAATATCTGGTAGTTTTTGTCTATATTCATCTACTTTTTTCTCAAAACGCCTCTCACGGCGTGTCATGGGCATAGGAGAGCTTTTTTCTAACATCTCCTTTTCAAGAGGCGTCATTTTGGGTTTATATCCATAACAGTTAATTCCAAATTTTACATTTTCATTTCCTATATAACCTCCATTAATACCAGGTCTACCACAATCGTGTTGATGTCCCTTTATCCCCTGCAATTTGTTCCAGGTTGTTTTTTGTGTAGGATACAAAGCCATTTGATCAGCAGACCATCCGTATCCACACCATTCACCGCCCTTATCATAGGCTTCTTCAACTTGACTGTAATTTGCTAACTTGGCACCATATGCTGCACATACAGCATTTGCATCTTTGTATGTATATGTATTATCAGGAATATGGAACACCTGTTTTGCAATGGTGATTTCAGGAACAGTACCATCAGAATATTCCGCATCGCCTCCATCACCTCCATCACCATCCTTTTCTGTTAAATCATCAGGTGGAGTAATAACAGCAATATCAATTTCAGGCTCTTTCGAGAATAAATGTTTAATACCAGTTCTTATATCAACCTTAAAAAAATACTGTAATCCATTTATTAAAACTAAAAATACAAATAACCCCCATAAAATAATCTCAATAAATGTCATTCCCGCCGATACAGGAGCAGATGTAGTTGCAACACCACTACTCCCAATGCCTAAATAGCTAAATAAAAGATAATATAACATTATAATTGCAGTAAGAATAACTAAAACTAAAGGATTCGCACCCTTAGAAGCCGTTTTTCCTATAAAATCATACATATGTGGAAACCCTTGTGTTGGTGTAATATCTAGCATTGGTATATAATATACTCATCTATTTTTTTTTACGATAGAATAAACAATACGATTTAGGAGAAATTAATTTAGTTGTGTCATTTACCTCCTCCACATTAGGATCATTGAAATGATACCATTTTCCATTTGCATTTTTAATATAAGCAGTATAATGGCCACCAAAAACACCACCGCTATGATTACATATACCGCATAAATCATAATTATAAGAAAATTTATCATAGCCTACGATATATGAAGACATGTCCATGTTTTCTAAAGGAAAGTGAACAATCGCCTGATTTTTATTAACAGAATTTGAATATCTTTTTAATGTTATAATTAAAATTTCTGGTAAACTCCAAAACAATAGCTGTTTCTTAGCAACCTCTTTCTTTCCAGTATTATCATTAAAATACATATTATCTCCATCTAAAATTTCCACCTCAGTATAATTATCTAAGCACTCTTTCAAAGTGCATGGTTTGTTATTTTTTAAGGTTTCAGTGGGTAATGGTAAATCTAAAAGCAAAAAGGGCTCAGGCGTTGCATTAATATATTCACCATTCTCTGTCTCAATTTTGGAAACGTGTGTTCCATAAAACAAATTTAAAAATTCCGAATACTCCTTTTTATACATCATTTTTTTCATTTCAAAACATTTTTTTGCTAATTTATCTGTTTCAGTCAAGGCATCGCCTGTTATAGTCATATTAACCTCTCTAGAAATAGCAGTATGAAAACAATCAATAACAAAAATAACAAATTCAGTCAAGTCATTTTGTGCGAATCCGGTAAAGATACTTTTATCTTTTATTTTAGCAACCTTTTGAACCGATGAAAGGAATCCTCCTGGACTGATTATACAATTCTCGCTCCATAATAATGTCCTTAATTTATCCCATTCAAGAAGAATTAGAGACTCGGCTTTTTTATTAAGTTTTTTCTTATAAGTGCCCGTATTCAAAAAATCATTTAATTCGTAACAATGAGATAAACATTGTAGTGCTGAATTCATAAAACAGGTGTTTCCAAGATTAGTTAACCCTGATAATCCTTTATCTTCGTAATTTTTAGATATACTCATATTAGTATTAATCCTCTATTATTCTTATATCATTTCTCAACAAATAATATTCAGTCATGCTATATGAGTGTAAGTATGAATCAGATTGTATATGAGTATTTGAGATTTGCAACAGCCCAACAAAGAGGTCTAACAAATATTGCCAGTGAAATGTCGGAACTTAATAGTCGAGTTACCGATATAATTAATATATATGCAAATGGTGATAGAATAAGAAATTTAGACACTGGAGAAATAGAATCCACCGTAGATGAAACAACTCCTAGTGTAACAAACGATCAAGAAACCGATTCAGAATTGGATAGCTTATCAGAAACAATAAATTTGCTAAATAACATAAATTCAAATGAAGAGGCATCTATCTCAAGTAATAATACAACCACCAGAATCAGACATAGAAGATCTAGCATAGCTATATTAGATCCTGCCGGTATTCTTGGAACAAATTCTAGAATTAATTCCTCACTTCTTCCTACAACAACACAGTCATTAACTACAAATTTAAATAGACCGACAATTTCACCACCGCCACCGCCATCAACCATACCTCCTCCTATTGAAATACCAACTATAAGGAGTATGACTAGAGATCTTCGCCAAAGTCCAGTATCTGAAAGACGATCTACATCAATTAGTGGATCTGGAACAACTTCATCATACGTTACTTCTTTACCGTATAGACATCGCGTTTTTACATTTTCAAACACTAGAACTAGGAGAACGGTGGAAAATCCTTTGTCAAACTTATCACCGGTAAGAATCAGACCAAGTATATCACAGATAAGACGAGGCACAGAGTTGCTAACGTGGTGCGATATCTCGAATAATTATCAAACCTCTTGTCCAATAGATCTTTTAGATTTTACAGAAGGAGATTCTATTTTAAGAATAAGAGAATGTAAACATATTTTCAGAGAAATGAATTTACGTCGTCATTTCAGAAATAGTGCGACATGTCCCATTTGTAGGTTCGATATACGTGATTATATTCATGACAATAATGCACCCGCATTAACGTCAGAAGACTTGGACAACTTGATAAGTAATGATATTGTAAATACAATAGATAACATTGTTACATCAAGAACAGGATCTAATCGACGCAATCGTTCCTCAATTTCCTTAACTTAATAAAATATGAGTTGTATTCTTTATCAAAACTATCATTTTTTTTGGTAATATAATCCAATGATTGCTGAATTAACTTTTTGTAAAAAAATATAACTTCAATCTCTCCTTTTAAAAGTATTAACCCGTTCCATTTTTTAGATAAACGCGGAGTACAGGTTAATAATTCATTTATTTTATTGCATGTTATCCTGTATTTAGAAAGAAGCGTATTTAAATAAACATCAAGTGCTTTTAAAACAGTTGTTTCGTGTGAATTATTCAATGGATAAAAATATTGACTTCTATATTTATATTTTTTTATCATTTGCTTTGTCGCCAACGATATTCTAAGAAATGTCATTAATTCATTAAATATTAACTTATCAATATCTTTTCCTAAAAAACCTTTAACATTGGCAGTTATTTCATCTTTTATTTGCTTGTTATTGGAATTGGGATGAATCAAATTAATATAGATTGTATTTTGGGGGTTGTCGGGTTGAGTGAATCCATAATACAAAAAATATTGACTATTGCATTTTTTGCCATAAGTATCCGTAATCGCTATATTTTTTTTGAACGATTCATTTGATTTCATTTTAAAAAAATCATCTTTGTTATCAAATCCCCATTTAACTTTGGGATTTGAATCGTGATTTAACATATCGCTCAACGGAACCAATGCAGTTCGAGAAACGCCATGGATATTGATTCCAAAATTTCTACTTCCAACAATTGTTCTTACCCATAAAAATTCCTTTACCGACCATTGTTTGAATTCTGGACATATCTTGATTATGGTTTGATAATCTTCTATAAATGATTTTTGTCTTTGTCGAATCATATATAAAATATGACTACCAGTTAATAGTTCATACTCTATATTATTCCAGAATATTGGAAAATTACTAACGTCTCTCGGTAAAATATCGTAATATGGTTTAAAAAAATTATTTGTTTTAATCGTTGTTAAAATAAAGACAACCACCATAATAATACTGAAATTATTAATTCTTCCTTGATTATATTTTACTAGTTTGTTTCCTATCGGCGTATGCTCTCCCATTCCATCGTGTATTATCATTTTCAGAGGTATTTTAATTAAATTAGATCCTTTCCTAATTTTACTACGAGAATGAACACCCCTTTCATTTTCGCCATATACTTTAAAACTAATATCTGGAAAAATTGCACCGTTTAGTTTTGCCCAATTCATAAAACTTATTAATGCTTTTTGATTAGTAATTTCAATATTTTCAGATACGGAATCCATTATTAAATAATATATTATGTTTTTATTATTTTATTATTGTAATATATAATGCCAGGACGTGGAATAATGAGAGCAAAACAATTAAGAGGCGGGTCTTTAGGACAAGGTACAAGATTTTATTATCTTGGAGCCAATAAAGCACCAATTAGTAAAGTTGCTGGAGCGCAAGGATTTGGAAAGACAAACCCTTCTATTGGAAGCATGAAATCATTGGGAATTATGAAACAAAATCGCAAAGCAGGTGGAAATAACATATGCAAAGAAACACAAATGACAAGTTATTATACCCAAAAATTTCAAATAAAATCGCCATCATTAGTTATACCAAAAGGAACAATGATTTATAAAAATGGATCTACTCAATTATTGGCAGTAGCTATTGATACTTCAAAAGGTGGCGTGGTTGAAGCAAGAGTATCAATGCCTTTATTTTATACCCACCATACGTCTGTTACACTGGTAACACCAAATATTGGCTTTCCAGGTATTCCAGGCACAATTATAGGGGTTACGCCACCAGCAGTTAAAGTATCAGAAAAAGCTTCATCTTCTTGCGGGTGTAACGGCCCCAAAGGTTACTGCCCCAACTGTTCTGGTAGAGCAAATCCATATAACGCAATTACGGGCGGTGCAGGATTTTCAAGTACTAATTCATTTACTCTTCTTAGTCATTAATTTTATTTATCTTATATATATAAATGAAATTTTCAAATAAAACAATAATGATTCTATTCGGAATATTAATATCAATTGCATTGATTCCCCATTTATCCAACGTTATATTTGAGAATCTCCAAAATTATCAGGTTAAATCTGACGGTCGAAAAATACTTCTGATTTACACCGGGGGTACAATAGGCATGGAGGAAAGTTCACAAGGGTATGTTCCAAAGAAACATTTTCTACAAAAAAAATTAAAATCATTTTTAGACATGTATCCAAAAGGTCAAAAAACTGGAATTGCCGACTATGATATTATTGAGATGAATCCTTTGCTTGATTCATCAAATATGACTCCAAAAGACTGGAATAAAATAATTGAAAGGATTCAAAATAACTACGGAAAATATGATGCTTTTATAGTTGTTCACGGAACAGATACAATGGCTTATAGTGGTAGTGCTGTATCATTTGCTTTCCAAAATTTAACAAAGCCTATTATATTTACAGGATCGCAGATTCCATTAGCAAGACTTCGAAATGACGGCGATAATAATCTTATAACTTCTATGATTTTGGCATCAAATTTTAATATACCAGAAGTAATGCTTGTTTTTAATAATCAGATTTTAAGAGGAAATCGAGCAAAAAAAGTAAGTTCAAATAAATTAAATGCATTTCAAAGTCCAAATTATCCACAATTAGGAGCTTTTGGCTATGATAAAATGCCCAGAATAGACAGTACCTTAATTCAAAATAATAATTTTGGATTTACTAATGCAAATAAATACGACACTGATAAAAAAGTCGTAGTTATCTGGTTAACTCCTGGTATAGATTTTAATACATTTAAAAGTCTTTTCATAGCAGATTCCAATATCAAAGGTGTGATATTATTGACATACGGAATTGGAGATGGACCTGTAAATAATAAAGATTTTATTGGATTTTTAAATTTTTTGAAAGAAAGAGATATTATTGTAATTAATACATCGCAATGTTTAGAGGGTAAAGTTGATCAAGGCGATTATAGGACAGGTAGTATGTTAAGGAGTCACGGGGTAGTGTCCGGGGTAGATATGACCGTCGAAGCAGCGTACTGTAAATTATTATATTTGCTAACCATTTATGGATCAAACACTAGTATGATAAGAACAACAATGAAGGATGATATTCGCGGAGAACTAAGTTTGAAAGGGAGTGAAAAAGAATTTTCTATTTTTAATTTATAATTTTTAGAAGAAGCTTTGTATTGTTCGCTGTCCATCTTTCATATTATTTGCTTGTCTCAATGCTCCTTCAAATATAATTTTTTTTACTTCTGCATTTCGAATTTTAGTTTCTTCCGAATCTCGTTTTACAGGATCATCTTTATACTTTCGATCAAGCATGCGAAGTCGCCTTTTGAAATTTCCCAATTTTGATTTAAATTGTGGAATTTGTTCTAATACCAACGCATATATTTGCATTAGTGGTTTCATTATTTGATTTGTAATATAAAACGTATAGTCAGGTTTCAAATTGTGTTTTATCATATAATCCGGATGCTCAATCTTATCACCTTGAAGTTTAACCTTGCCTTTTGTTTGGAAATATATATACGGAATTCTAGATCCTACAGCTGGTTTATTTCCTGGATCCCGTTTTCCCATCCGATCTGCTAATACTCGGTGAGCAATACTCTGAGGATTTTTATACCAATCTCTCAATGATTTACTAATAATTAACTTTCTCATGTCTATTCCGCCATCAACAATATCTTGTAAGAATTGCTTTGTAAATTGCATAGCTTCTTTCACGTCTCCATTTCTCATTAAAATATCAATATTTCCACCATATATATCTTTCACTACATCTGCATTATCGCGCCTTTTCAAAACAATTCCCATAGATTTTCTCTTTCCTTTATTTGGATTCATTTCATAAAGCATTCCCACATATCTTTTCTTGGATAAAAGCAAGAATGGATCAAAGGTTTTTTCATACTCTAAATCGTGAGGTGGTTTCAAGAATTTACTAGCTAATTCACCTGCTTCAATAGCCAATTCTATTGTTAATTCTAGTGCCTTTTTTCCAGTTATTTTTTCGCCTTCTAAGGTTTTCAAATTAAATGTGAAGAATACCGAATCTGTATCGCCATAAATATATTCAGCATTACATTTTACTTTACCATGTTTGGTATCACAAATTGTATCACCGTAAACTTGTTCGATAATTTTTTTGCCATAAATTAATAGTTTACGACCAGTGGCTGTTGTAGATGCTGCTATATCTTTATCATAAAACGCGCTAGTTCTTGCCCCACACTGTCCATACAATGAATTGGCAGTAATTTTATACCCCAATTGCCTTTGATTAAATACGTTTTTCATAAAACTATTATACGTATCGGAAATCTGATCAACATCACTTTTCATAACTGTCGTTTGTCCTTCTTTATTTGTCACTATCCAAGAATCTTCTTTTTCTGTCAACAATCCTGATACAGTGGTTTTGTCTACTTTTTGTATTGTTTTATATTTGATAAGTTTGCGGGTTGACTTTCTCGCAGCTAGCAATTCCTGTAGAATTGATGGCATAATAGCTTTTTGATCATCTGGAAATTGTGCAAATCTACAAATCTTAGTGCCTACTTTAATTTTTTCTTCCTTTTTTCTTCCTTCTGGCGCAATCCACTCATATCTATCATATTCAATATCAACATATTCATAATCATTTAGATTATCATATTCTTTATTACCTGTTTCTTTCAAAAGTTTTCCTTGTAAACTGTATTCCTGCGTCCATACCTTACTATCGTGGGATATATTTTCACTAATCATGGAACTCGGATATAGAGATGCGTAATCCACTACCGCGACGGGATCTTCAGTATACAATCCTTTCTTAGGCGCTAAACAAATGGCGCCTTCATAAGATCCATCGTTTTCGGCCTTTTCGATAACAGGCATCAGCGTTTGCTTTTCTCGACATTTCTTTGCAATGAAACTCAATAGTTTAATCCCCTGACCCCTCATTACAATGAAATCAATGGGAACAGAACAAATACCGGCCACCTCTGACATCCCGGTAACAACATCATTTTTACGCAGTAAATGATGCACCAGATTGCAATCCTGAAAACAGTATTTGGCGATGATTGCTCTATCATCTTCAGTACCATTTGTTAATCTAAATAGATCAGCGGGAGATACATCATCCTTACCCAGTCCCCATCTCAGTTTTTTCCCTTTAGACATCTCTATTTTTTCTTTCACCCAAAACACCCCTTTTTTCTCATTCAAATGAATTACCTTGAATTTTTTACCTTTCTTATATTCATCTTTAGAATGTCCAATGATTTCAAATATTACAAAATTTCCTTCTTGAAGTCCCATCAGATTTTTGCTTTTAATTACTGTATGAGTATCTGTCTTTTCAACAGTGTCAATCATATCGCCAATAAAATGCGAAGCAACATTCTGCAACTTATAAGATCCCAAATTAACTTCACGTCTGAAATAATTATAAAGATCGATCTGAATAATACCATCTATGTCCATATATGTAAGTTCATGCGTGCCACTCGCAATTTTAAGGGATTTGTTGAGTTTTTTGCATTCAATATCAACATTTTTCCCTAACTTACAAAATTCATTAAAACAGTTATTTTCATAAGCCCGTTCAATCATAAACTTATAATCAAAACCAAATATATTGTAACCAATAATAATATGAGGCTTTTCTCTTTGAATAATTTCGGTCCATTCTGTTAGTACGTCGGCTTCATCTTCACAACTCACAATTTCAACATCACTGTTTCTCATTTCAAATGCAGAACAGTCATTCAAACAAATACCGTGGTTCAAATAAGGAGTATCTTCGCCCAAAAGCATAAAGGTTGATCCTATAAATGTCACTTTATCGCCTTCCAACGGAGGTAAGATCACAGTAAGTGCTTTATCAATGATTTCCATTTTTTTTCCGGCATCCAAGTCTTCGTTCAAACAATCTAGTAACTTATAAGTATCGCCACTGGAATTTCTGCCCTTGATATATGGACCCCATTGCTGTCTAGGTTTATAAAGCTCGTCATCTTCATCAAGTGCATCGGTGGATCGACTTGCTTTATATCTGTCTCGACCCACCAAATTTTTCAAACCTTCGCATAACATATCATCGGCTAACTCGCTGATATCTTCCTCTGATATTTCTTCTTTCGGATATACACAATTAATACCCTCAGCCGTTGAATAATTAAATGCTGTCATGATAAGTCGTTTGATTAAAGCCTTTTGTTCGGCTCTACTTAGCTTTTTAATTTCACCATTGTTTTTATTCCAATGTGTAATCATATCTCCCGCAAGTTTTTTATAAGTTTTAATAGACATTGGAAAATCTCCATGACTTGAAGAAGCCTCAATATCCATACTACAGATTTTAAGTGGAACCGCGTCCTCTTTTTCTGGCAATGGTACCACATTATGCCACTTAACGCTATATTCGAAGTCACAATTGGTTTTTTTATTTTTAATAGATTTAAATTTTCGTTTTGGCAATTGTATCCACCCAGAAGGACTGATCTTTTGAATATGAAAGAATCTTAAAAGAGGAGGTAATTTTGCTTCATATAATTCAATATCGCACTCTTCAAAACATACTGTTTTAAGACGCATTGTATAACCAAAATGGCTTGTAGCATCGGGATATCTATCATACCACATATTTTTAACTTTATTCAAAGCGGATGTATTTTTAAATTTGATAGCTACAAAATTATGCATCTTTTTATTATCAAATCCGTACAGTTTATGCCTTGAAATCAATTGCATGTCACATAATCCTTTGAATTGATACGTTTTATATGTCTTATAATGTGTTTCGATATATTCTCTTAGACTTTGCTCTGGTTCAGGTTGCGGATACGCTTTTTTTCCTTTTTGCCATTGTTTATATTTTTGTTCCAAATCGTCTCTTGCAAGTTCTCTTCTTATATGTACTTTAAATGCACTTACAGTCGAATCTGTCCAATTATCTCCTACCTTGATATAAAAGAATGGTTCAAATTGTTCTACTTTGATAGACGCAGTTTCACCTTTTTCATTCATGGCAAACATTTGAATTACAAATTCTTTTACACTGCCCTTTTTTTTGACACTGATTTCATTTGTTACCTTAAAGTCGTACAATCTAAATTGCGGAGAAGAGTTCATCTTTATTAGATACAATATTATATATTCTATCTAATTCAATTTTAGTGAATTATAAAAACACCTGCTAATATCAAAACTAACCCTATTATTTTTTTAAGAGTTAATTCTTCATTATAAAATAAATATGCTACTAATACACTTGCTAAAACATCAACACCCGTATCTAAGAGAGTTAAATAGGAAATATCATTGTTTTCGAGAATTTTTCCTCCCAATATTACTGTAGAAGATAGCGCTAGAGCTGTTCCCGCAATGATACCCCAATCTTTCATTGTAAACTTTTTGGTATTACTGACAATATTTTTGGTATTCCCAAACACAAAAAGAAAAAATAAAACAAAAATGGTTGATAAAATTAAATCAATAAAATATACAGTTTCGACATCATATTTTTTGAACATTTGCTTTCTTCCGAATGTTATAAAAACACTTGCAAAAGAAGCTACTAATGAAAAGGCAATAATAAACTTTTTGTTTGAATACATTAATGATATATATTCTTATTATAATAAATTGAAACCGATATAGTAAATAACTTATATAGTATAACTATACAAATATGAGCGATTACACTTTTATGAAAAGCGGATTTGACAATGTACAAGATGCCGTTTCTGAAGAAGAAGCAAAACAAAACGCGGTTGCTTTAGTAGTTGCTTTTGCGGAGGGCGCCATTAAGACTGCTGGTAAATATGTTACACACGCTAAAAGAAAAGGCGTGACGCCCGAAGATTTAAAGAGGGCCATGATGTTAGAAATGTTCTTCTTTAAAAGGAGACCTGATATAGTAGAACAGGCTGAGAAAATTAAACAGGAAATATTTAGCCAAGATGAGATGGATGAAATTGATGAAGTTATTGATGTTGAAGAAGATGATATTGAAGAATTTGCAGAAAGCGCGTGTGAATGCCCTTTATGCAAATGTATTAATGGTATTTATTCTCGATGGGAAAATTGGGAACCTGAAAGTCCAATGGAAGTTTTATTTAAAAAACAGATAGAAGAAATGTGTTAATATTATAATCACCTTCTTCTTGATCTGCGACGGCGTTTAGTACGTTGACGTTTTCTTTTCCTTTTATTTCTAGAACGTTTTTTAGATCTTTTTCTCTTTCCACCGCTGTAAAACATGTCTGTTTGCGCCATGGTTATAGGAGAATCAAATATTAATCGGCGTTTTCGTTTGCGATTTGAGCTTCGACCCCGCTTATTGTCTTTTTTATGTGTTGCGTGTTTACGTTTTCTCTTCTTATGATGTTTGGTATGATGTTTAGCGCGATGCTTTTTATGATGTTTTTGTTTGCCCAAGTGTTCCTTAATAAATTGCAAAACTTCGGGCATATTTCTTCCTTTATCATAATCTTTGATATGGTCTTTTCCATTGTAAAGACTCATAGTAGGAAATCCCGATGGTTGTTTCCCGGGTAATTTTTGCATGTGTTTGTCATTTACGGTTACTACATGACCACTTCCATCTGGGTTTTCTTTAAGATGCGATTTAATTTTTTCCCATTCGGGTTTAAAATTTTGACAGTGTCCGCACCAATCTGCTAAAAACGCGATAAAAACTTTTCCATGGTTAGGCATGTCTTTTGCGAATTTATCAATATTTCCATCATTTAAATCAAGCACAATAATCTCATTCTGGTTTGGCATATATATAAAAGTAAGAAAAACTTTTATTTGTATTGTATATAGATGAAGTTGATCATAATAGCCATAATATTCATATTAGGATTGATCTTTTGCGGCAATTATAAGCATAGTGATATGATAGAAGGGTTTGAATCTTCGGCAGAATGCCCTAATTTGCTTGTTCAAAAGGGAAAAGAGTTGCATCTTATATATTCTAATAAAGCACGAATTCCCGGAGTCAATCCTATTAAATTTAAGAATTTAGAAGATTATGTTGAATTTTTAAACTGGCAACGCGCTAAAGGAATAAGATGTCCGGTATTATATTTTCAAGAGACCTATGATGCTCAGAATAATAAAGGGTATAGAATGTTGCCGAATATAGTAGAAAAACAGGGAGGACTTCCAAGTAATGTGCCTCGAATAGCTCAAGAGACTAAATTATACGATGCAAATCATAATGATGCACCTTATAACAAAAATTCATATCCAGGATTTGATACAGAAGATCAATATGTTGGAGCATACACACCTTTAGATAAAAATTTCACTTCCGATGAGAAAATAAGCGCAAATGCAATGGACGTAAACTGGGGCGGATCATTGTATTCAGAAGAGATGGTTCAAAAAGGTGTCTACACGCCGGACAGTAGAAAGGGCAATGATCAAAACCCATATAAACAGTCAAATATGACATTTAGAAAACAAATTTCTAAAGAGTTGCGAAATAGAAAAAAGAGCGATGATATACGACATCCAAGTGTAAAAACCCAACAGGAAATCGCGTCTAGATATGGAGGTGAAATAGAGAATAAGCCCGAAAATGTAGCACTAATTAGATCTACTAGTAATACAAAATAAATTTTTGGTTAATAAATCTATTACTAATATATATGACATATAAACCACCTTCCGTATTGGGTTTTATTTTTCTTTTAGCATCAATTACCTTTTTATATATAATGTTCCTTTCTCCATTTGCTACGGGGGCGTATTATGCTTTTAAAGATGGAAATTATCAGGAGTTCTCAGATGGTTTAATAAGAAAAATAAAAAGGAAGTTAAAAGTGTTCTAATAGATATACTATATCTGTAATATAGTATGTCTGATTTTATCGCGGCTGCATGTGTGGGTATAGCCCAAGTTTCAGTAGGTCATCCTTTTGAAACTACTCTCACTCTGATACAAAATAATAAAAAATGGAAAAGGTTACCTATTAAAGATTATTATAGAGGGTGGCGATTTCCATTATGTTCCGCTGTAGGGTTTAATATGACGGTTTTTCCTATAGTTGAACGAAGCATGAGTTTTACAAACAGTTATTTATTATCCGGAATGTTATCCGGTCTATGTGTTGCACCTTTTGTTTTTTGTTTTGATCTAGGCAAGGTTAAACAACAAACCAAACAAAAAATTAATTTTAATACTATTTTAACAAATAAGGGGCGTATACCTACTTTCGGGAGAGAAATGACTGCCATGTCTGTGTATTTTACAAGTTATAATTATGCCAGAGATCACGGACTTAATTCTTTAGTAGCCGGCGGGCTAGCTGGACTATCAAATTGGACATTAACTTATCCTCTAGAAGTTATTAAAAATCGACAAATGGTGCAAAATATTAGTATTAAGGATGCTATTAAAATTGGTAATATATGGAAGGGATATCCTATTTGTGCTACTAGAGCGGTTATAGTAAATTCTATAAACTTTTGGACATATGAAACTGTTAAGGATTTATTGGATAATAATTAGTAGTAGCATCCATAGCAATCCGATGCCCAGACACATTCATCATAATTATTGCCTGGAACCGGGCATCCGTCTGGCGTACATCCCTTTTTACAAGCTCCCCAACCCAACCATGTGGTTGGCCATGCAAAACTATCGTACCAATAATTATTTCTTCTAGGCATCCATCCACCACCTCTTCTAAATCTTCTCACATATCTATTAGGATTGAACCCGTGTCTTCTAAATCCTCCTCTTCTGAACCCACCCCCTCCTCTGCGACCGCCTCCACCTCTGCGACCGCCTCCACCTCTGCGACCACCTCCACCTCTGCGACCACCTCCCCTTCCTCTAAACTCTTCTATAGCATCATTACATACATTGTAAAATACGATAATAAACAAAATAATCGCCCCAATAAGTAAAGCTCCTTTCATTATATATTATAGCAATATAATGAAATATTTATTATTTATAATAATGACTCTATCTGACTTTTTAATGCATTCACTGTTGTTGATAGCGAATCTATATTACACTCCAATGTCGTGATTTTTTCTTGCATAGCAACTACTGTTGGGCTACTTATAGGCGCACTACTCGAATAAGTAACTTCATGTGTATGGGTATTATAGTATAAGGGTTTTTGAGGACTGTCTTCGCGAATGGGGAGAATATAACAAGCATCGGAATTAATTTTCCAACTGGATGTTGTATTATCATATTCTCCTGCATTTTGGCTTTCGGTTGCATTAATAATAATATTATTATCAGGTTGAATTAATAGTGACTCTGGGTGAGGTTGGGAAGGAGCGGTAGTGTTTAAAACAGTACCGCTATTTAGTGGTACTACATTGGCTCCTATAGCACCTATACTATTTCCTGCTCGGTATCCAATCGAAATGGAATACTGGCCTTGTCCGCTTGGATCTGTGGACGCTGATCCAGAGGGTATATAATTCCATCCGGGCGATGCTCCCGATCCTATAGCTATTGCACCTTTTCCTTGATTATTTCTACCCGCAGATTTGATAGCGTTGGAATTACCAGTTATAGTGGTGGAAAATTGGAAAAACCCATTCCCTCCTATTGCGATTGCATTTGGTCCCTGATATTCATTTCCTGTTGAAGGGCCAATTGCGATTGAACCATGTTCAGATGTATCAGAACATTGATTGAATTGTCCGGCAGCGTCGCCTATAGCAATACTACCGCTTTTAAGATTAGGCGGGGTATTTTGTTGCGTCGCACAACCAATATGTATATTTTGGCTAAGAGAACCTGTTGTACCGTTTCCATTTTTCCATGAATTTGGAGTGGTAGTGGTATCCCAATACAAATAATCTGAATAGCAATTTCCATCTATAATATTGGAACCCGGGGCACCGGTTGCACCTTGAGGACCTGTTGCACCTTGAGGACCTGTTGCACCTTGAGGACCTGTTGCACCTTGAGGACCTGTTGCACCTTGAGGACCTGTTGCACCCCCGCCCGTTTTTTGTGGACAACAGCAATGTTTATTATATTCGCGTTCTCTTCTACGACGTGTATAAGATGATGATGAAAAATCTGGTAAACCTGGCATTATATATTATAGCAATATAATGAAAATTTATGGTATATTCCATGGTACGTCCATTTTTAAAAATGTTTGTACTCCCATGGTAGGTTTTTCCCATTTTATCGTTTGTGGAAAAACAGGTCCCGAACTAGTATTCTCAAGTTTTATTACGACTCCAATACGTTGAAGATTTGTAGCATTCGCACCACCCCAATGAATTGGTTCATTATTACTATTAAACCAATTAGTAGGTGTAGTCGGTATAGTAGCGCTGGGTATGCCTGAAGGCTGCAAATTTATCCCAGATTTGATCATTGTTTGATCTCGTGTAAACACCGCATCTGTTAAATTTAAAAGTGTCGCATTTGGTAGAACTGATGCATCAATATCATATTCTCCTATGAACCTGACTCCAGGCGCATTATATGATGTGCCTGCCCATACACCTATGCTTAATCTAAATTTATAATCTTTAGATCCTGTGCCCGTGGGGTGTCCTGCTATTAAAGAATTATCAAAACCATTTATAAGTAAAGCATCAAGAGATCCCCAAAATGGTAACGTATATCCAGAGGTAGATCCGGTAGCAATAATAGGATTGGCTGTACTTTGGCTACCTCCAAACCATGATGGTCCATTGATATTATTTGTATTTGCACTGCCTAAAAATTTAGAATTATAATAATAAATGTATGAGGTATTTCCCGAACCAGAACCTCCATTAAGACCTAATATAACAGGTTGATCCATATCATTAAAAGAATAATAAATAGCTGTTCCTGTTGAAACTTGAAATTTTTTAATAACGGTATTTAAACTATTTGAATTCGCAAATACAATACCTTTTTGTGAAACAGGCGAATTACATATAGCTAAATCTCCTACTGTTGTTAATTTAGATGAAACATTACTACTAGAATCGACGAACATATTTGTCATAGATTTAAAATTAACTCTATTATTTAACGTCCCAATAGTTAAATTTGTTCCAGTTATATTTAAATTTGAAAGTTTTTGAATATCATTTGAATTTAAATCTAAATCATCATTTATTGTAATTTTAGTAGTAGTGCTTGATTCCATTTCATCAACTTTCAATATATTATTAGATAAATCGAAATTATTTGTTTTATATGTAACATCTCCTGACAACGTGCTCCCGTTTTTAAATATTATAGAACCATTTCCTCCACCAGAATTATTTAAAATAATATTGCCACCTCCTCCAGCACCCCCATCTTTTGATTTGATTTCAACCTGACTTGCGTCAATTAAAACATTGTTATTTGGGTTTCCTATTGTAATGTCGCCAGTTGTTTGATTTATTCCTGTTAAATTATCTATTATATTAGATCCATTGAAATTCAATACACCGTTATTAAATTCAATATCATTTATAGAACCATTTGTTCCAAATTCTAATGTATTTTGTGCGTTTAATCTTAGATTACCAGAATTATTAAAATTTATATAATTATTAGTTCCCTTTAATTGATTAATATTGTCAATATCATTTGAATTTAAATTAATATCATTTCCTAACATAATACCTTTATCAAAATATTTATAGAGATTTGTTGCAGATGAAATTTTATTACCATTATTATTTGTTAAATCTATTTCAGTTATATTATTTGAATAAGTTTGATTATCAGATGATAATTTCCATGGTAATACATCGTTAATAAAGTCTGTTTTTGATAAATTAGTATACATTTTAATATCTATTGAGGTGGGGTCACCACTATTGGAAAGACGTCTATGATTGATTTGAATCTCAGCTCGTCTATTACTACTTGTACTACCGAATTTGACCCTTATTCCTTCAATGCATTGCGAAGAAGTATTCCAATTGATCTCTTTAACATTAATAGCGACGCTATTGGAGGTTAGTTTTGAAACTGAAAAAACAAGAATTGTCGAATCAGCATTCGTTGTATTATCATATAAATGAAACTCTGCATATCCGGCTCTATCACTTGTTCCGCCCGCATGCTCTGAAACTGCTATTGTATCATATTTAAAGGTTGTACTTGTGAGAAAATCTGTATCATCATAATGTTTATATTCCACAAGAGTGCTATTACCTACGGTAGTTATCGTCCCTCCAAAAATTCCATCACCGCCTACTGCTAAATCTCCATCAATCTTTAAATTACTACGACCTCTAATATCACCAGATACGTCCAAATTACCAGATACGTCCAAATTACCAGATACGTCCAAATTACCAGATACGTCCAAATTACCAGATACGTCCAAATTACCAGATATATCAACGTTATCTAGGAAATATTCGGGTTGCGTGGTCAAACCAAATGGTCCACCTCCTGATAGTTGTAATGATGTTTTTATTAAATGTGGGGGTAAATTTGGCTGCGTGTTGTAGGAGAGATCAATAGTCCATGGTGCCTTTGTATTTGGTGGCTGAGGACCCTGTGTAGCCCAATCATCTGTAGAGCTGTCTCTCAAAATCCAATCGCGACTCGGTGTATTCGTACCATTGGAGTTGTTATTTGTTAAAATAATTTTCAAAATGCTCGGATCTCCAGCGCCTACTGCACTACTAGCAGGTGCAACTAATCCGGGAAATAAACCGGGCGGAGTAACTAAAGTTGGAATAGCTGTAGTTAAAGTGGTGGCGGGTTCTAACTCGGATATTAACAATGATTCATCTAATGTAGGAGGCACGCTTCCTCTCTTTCGAAAAGTTATTACTAGATAGTAATCTGTGGGCGTAGGTTGTGGCCATTCGATTATTTTTAAACTGATAAATCCATCTAATTGATCTTTATTGGTATTCGAAAGTATTTTGATAACAGGTCCTTTTTGTTTCATTATGCCGGCATAAAATGACATTACCTGTTCATATGGCTCTCCCAATTGTATTGAAAAATTTCCCAATGCACCGGGTGTACTTATTGGTACTGTAGCAAGTACATAATAAATATCGCTGGTGGTATTTGGTGCAACAGGCGTAGGTTCTGGCCATGGTTCAATGGTTAGACTTTGCGATCCCCCACCTCCACCTCCGCCAGCGCCTCCAGTGGCACCTACATATTGAAAAAATGATATTGCAGGGGGATTTGTTAGTAGATCAACTCCTCCCGATGGAGTATAAGCAATCAAATCGCTATCTTCTTCAGCATAAAATTCAAGAAATCCTGACTTGAAATCAAATAGCCAAAATGTAGGGGACGTATACATCCCAATGGGAAGATATACAAGCGGTGGGGGGCCTGGGTTTAATACAGCTGGTGCCTGATAAACCCCGTAATTATATGAATTGTTTATCGGATCAAACTTGAATGATATTGCATTTTTTAATAAACTTCCCCCGCTGGCATCTGGCAAATACCATGTTCTATAACTTCCACTTACTACAGGTTGTAGTATTCTTTTTTTGTGATATGTCAATTGCGGATATCCACTAGACGCTAGATTGGTAGCGCTATTTGGTGCTATATTGCCACAAGCGTCCAATTGAGCGGATCGTAATCCATCTGGTAGAGAAGCCGGTATACTATCTGATAAAATATTATCGTTTAAAATATAATCTTTGAATGCGAACCCCTCTAGTGGGAAAGGAGCATCTTGTTTTGAATTCACAACTCCTGTAAATTCTTTGAATAACAATTGTACTTTGTTTTTATCCGTTGTTTCGTCTGTCATAATATATTATATAAAGTAAATAATATATTATTAACTAAACTCATAAGTTACAGAAGCTAATGAAATTTGTGTTGTTACATCTGATACATTAGTATTGGTAGTACTATTTTTATTTGCCAGACCTATTTTCAAATATAATGTAGCGCTTTGTGTATTTGTTGAAAAGAGTTGTAATTTTCCATTGCCATTGGCTACATATATTCCAGCACCGTCCGTGTTTTGTGTTACATTTCCTAATTGTGTATCAAATTTTCGCGAAGCATCTTTCCACCCTGTTCTTCCCAAGAACTGTGAATTACTGTTTGTAAACTGTGAACCTTCTTCGCAAATAAATAACATATATTGTTCTCCTAAAATTAATTCAGTTCCACCTATATCATTGACTGTAATTTTTATTTTATTAGGATCGGTAATAGTTTTTGGAATTTCCAGTACAATCCATTTAAATATACCACTTATAACAGTACTACTTGTAACTCCAAAGTCATCATAGTAGTCGCCTGGCAAGCCATTCTTTGAATAAGTTATAGATACACTGTCCCCAAGTGTATCCAATGAAGAATACAGAGCAAGGGTATTCTCATAATATGATGTGTAATTGATATATGGGTTCTCGTTATTTGATCCGTAATTCCCATTTCTAAATGCACCTTTTGTTGAACCTGGTTGTTCAGAACCAGACCACATTAGTTGATTAGTGTATAAGAATTGTGTATGATCATATGGGCTTCCAAACGGCCCTAAGCCACCAGCCAGATCAGTAGGATTATAACCTAGTGTAGATGTTAAGCCTGGTCCATTCAAGATTGCGCCTGAAATCCAACTTGTATTGCCTCTCCATGTATAATCCCAAAACAACAAAAGATTATTAAAAGAAATATCTAATGGTTGGGTACCTCCGTAAGAAAATTTTGCGATTTGTGTTGGAGTAAGCGGTACATTATTTGCATAGGTTAAAGCAACCTCAAATTGATTAATGGGAGCTGTTGAAGAAGTTTTTCCTTTTCTAGAATAACTGTTATTGTTAACAGTTGTAAATCCCAAATCATCTCTAGTTATAATTAAACTTGTTGAATCTGATCTAATCGCACCCCACCCAGTACTTGAAGCCCAGGGTTGAGTTTTGCTATCGAATTCCGGATAAGTGCCATTACTGGTTTTATTCCATGCTAAATTAGCCACTGTCATTTTTTCATAATCGCCTGTTCCTCTCCAATGTATATTTCGGTCTGTTAATTCGTAATTAATTCTAATAGTGCATACATTGTTTGATGTGTCAAGGGAAGGCCGTTTTAAACCAAAAAAGTCCTGCGATGTTGTTACAGGGGAAATACTCGTTGAAGTCGCGTTAAAATTTATAGGTGTTGGTTCATGAGCTAATAGAAAGTTAAAAAGTTTTTGTCCAACGGGATTCCACGTTGGTGGTGTTGGCGGAAGACTTGTATTGGCATTTGATTCTTGTGTTATTCTTATTGTATACGGCGAATAAGGCGTTGTTGTTGTTGCGGAATCATCATATGTTGACTGCCTAATTGTAAATGTAGTATCACTACTACCTGTTTTAACCTCAAGAAAACTATAGTATCCCCCTTTTTTCTTTCCAGGACTTAAATCATTATTAAATACTGTTAATTTGAAATCGGAAGTCGTATCAATATAGTCTTTTCCTAGTGAAGGGTCATTAAGACTAGAATTGAAAACATCGAATCCTTCAGTTTCACATATTACTGCTGTAAGTGAGGCTGGGCTAGAATTAGAACAGTCCAATATTAATTTAGAAAGAGAAGCTCCAAAAGTATCTATACCAACAAGTGAATCGGAGTTATCTTTTGCAAAAATTGGCGCAGAATCAGCAGTAAAAATTGCATTAGTTACGGAATTTATAAAATAAACGGTAGGGTATGGAGTACTACTTGTACTCCCATACGCGGGGTAGGCACTGATATCTGTCGTGGAAAATCCTATATCAGAAGAGGGTTGACCATTAAAAAATTTTATTTTATTATCATTAACATTATTATTTGCTTGTAATCTAGTTGGTTTCGGAGTATTTTGACTAACATCGGTCAATTGTGATGGCGGTGGCGCTAGTTCAGATGGAACAAGTATGCATGCGGGGTCAAATTGGGTACCGACGCCGTTATTTATTATATTAAACATACAAAATGACCCATCTAATATATATTGGTGTTCTGGAAAAACGTCTAACGATCCTGGGTTTGTGCCGGTCCAGCTTCCAGTCGTTGAAGAATAAATAATAGCAGTACTGAAATTATCTACTGATAAAGACTCAGAGACAAAAGAAACGTCAAATGCATCAGTATTTTTATTTGCAGAATACTGTTTTGATGATGGTAAAACATTTCCGGTTAAATCAAATTTGTAGTTCACTGCTAATGTGGTTTTTGGAAATGTGATTGGAAATGGGGTATTTAAACTAGCATCTGCAAAATTAAGAGTGCTACCCGAAACAGTTCCTGAATCAAAAGTAAAGGTATTAAAAGATAAAGCATTCGGAGCTTCTGGTGGTCCAAAGGAGCCCAATTGGATAAATTCTCCGCTAGCATCTGGAATGTAAAGATAATTCCATTTCTCCTCATTACTAGCCGTGTCTTCATAAACCAAATTTGTTAATGCGATTCTAAATTGATAGACATCGGAAGTATTTAAATAATTCTGATTGTAGTATTTATTAGCAGTCGTATCCTGCCATGCTTCTTGCGATCCTACAGCATTGGCAGTAATAATAGCCGAGCTTATGTCTTTAAATATAGGTCCAATAGGTCCCGGGGATGTTGAGTTATATATATTAGGTGCTTCTATAGGTTGCCATGCAGAAAGGTTACCACTTATATTACGACTTCTAAATTGTAAATTCAATGTATTATGAAATGTAAGTCGGTTCATTCTTTCTTGTAGTGCCGCAAACTCATCCGTGTTTAATGATTGGGGAAGAGGATACATATTAGGGTTATTAATATTTTGATAAAAATCTAAAGCGGCTCTTTTTTGAGTAGGGTTTGTCCAATTTAAAGTAACCTGGGCGCTACTTGTTGAAACAATAAAACCATCACCCACGGCTGTAGGTGCTTCTGGTATTTCAAATAAATAACGATTTAATTGTCCTGAAATGTCTTCAATCAAAACAGTATTTGCACAAATATCTTGAACTAATTGATTATAAGAAGCATCACTGATACCGCCTCCACCCCCTCCACTTCCGGAGGCACCTTTTGGACCCTCATATTTAATAAATGATATACGAGGTCTAAATCCTTGTTTTGGATTCCCACTAGCATCTAATCCTATCTTACTAATATTAAGATCATTTAATATTGTATCATTTTGATAAAATTGTAAAATTCCTGATGCTGAGTCAAAAACCCAATTTAAACTGTTAGGTACATTTTGTTGTTGAGGAACCCAATTTTGTGATGAATCCGGGGTATCATTGTCATTATAATAAACAATAGGAGTATAGGTTGTTGGTTCTTTGTCGTTGTACAAAAATGGAATAGAGTCTTTTAAAAGATTATTTTCAATAGAATAACTTTGTGGATCAGTACCACTAGGGTCTCTACAAAACCACGCTTGATTTGTAGCTGCAAGTGGTTCTAAATAAACCTGTTTATAAAAAAATAAGTCTGTGCCGGGAATAGGTGTTTTGCTTATAGTTTGCATTTGTCCTACAGTTTGATTTGTGGAACCGCTGCCTATCCATAAACTCGCGGAAACATCAAGGGCAGCGTCTAAGTTTGAAACCCAATAATTTTCTGATAAATCTATGGGCACCTCATTGGAAAAAATACTCTTATTAAATACATTAACCAAAGCCTTTCTTTGTTCACTAGAGTATTGTACTAAAGCTGTCCCTGTATTAATATTAGCTTGAGCTACCCCTTGAAATTTTTTAAATAATAAATTATCTTGATTTTGTGTGTCTAGATAATTGATTGACATATATATATATATTTTGTTTATAAATAAATCTACTTAATAAACAAAATTATTATCCATAAGTCAATGTTATTTTTGAAATATGTTTACCTGATCCATTAACAAGGCCTATTCTGTAATATTGTTTAACTCTATTTGTTGCTCCGAACTTTTTGATAGGATGACCTGTTGTATTAGTAGTATCATACGCTCCATTACCAGTACCTTTTTGCGTTGCACTTTGAGCGGTACTAAACGTTTTAAGATTTGTAGTAGAGAAATTCTTATTTGAACAATCCATCCATGGTGTATAAGATCTACCAACTCCTTCTACTGTATAAGAACCAGGTGTATTAGCATAATTTCTTTCCATATAAAATAACAAGTAATCTTCACCTAGTTTTAATGTGTTTCCATTATTACCACTTATATCTAAATTAGAATTTTGGTTAGTACCAGATGTATTAGGATTATCTACTTCTATAACTATCCACTTTAAAAATACCGAGGAACCTCCTGTTATAGGTGTTATTGAACTATCATATAATATATTAGCTCCATAACTCCAACTCTGTGCTTGATCTCCTGATAAATTATTCGCACTGTAATCTCGTTGTTGATCGTAAAAGCCTGAATAATCAGTGTATGGGTTTAAGTATGCTGTTATGCTTGTACCAGGGGTTCCGCTAATTATAGTACCTGACGAAATCATAAGTTGATTATTAGGTAGCGCTTGAGAATGATCGTATGATGTCCATGGATCGGGGAATACACCGGCATTTACTGGCGGCATAATTGCATCATAATTTGCAGACGAAGAGGACGATGAAGCTCCTCCTCCATTAAGAGAGATCTTGATATTACTAGATGATTTATTGAAAAGTTTACCGGTTGGTAAACCACCTACATATCCTATTCTATCAATCGTTAAATCGTTTGTATTATTCCACACAAAATCCCACCACAGTTTCTTACCCCCAAATGTTGTGTTGTTATTTAAACTGCTGCTATAATAAGGGATAGTTGTTGTTGTTCTTATAATATTATTACTAAATGTATTTGTATTAGTCGATGAATCTTTAGATCCGAATTGCGGAGAGGTTCCTAAAGCTCTAGCGTATGGTACAGAATTATAGTCCCCCGCATTTGTTTGATTCCAGGAAACATTATATGTTTCATTAAAGTTATATGAAATATCTGTACCGGTTGTTGTTGTTGACCAATTAATTATAGTATTACCAATAATATCGTCATCTACTACATTGTCAGGATCAATATAAAATTTAAATACTGTAAAAGGGTCGGACAGTGGTGCCCAAAAAGGATTGAGATTGTTTAAAGTATACTGAACTTGTACTTGTGGTTTATTACTAGTTGTTATTGATGGATTTTTTAACCCAAAATAATTTACTGCGGAAAGTGTTGGCGGTGTCGTACTAACGGAAAGTCCACTAATAGATATCGATTGCGTAGGCGCATGTCCTAGATAAAATTCATAATATAAACTTGTTTTGCGGATAACTTCACTTGCGTCAATACTATTCTGTAAAATATTCCATCTATATTTTTCATATGCTGGCGTGTTATTTCCAACATCAGGAAACTGGGTTAAAGTTACATCAAGTTTTACATTACTAACATCCACGCCTAAATAATAACCTGTTTTATTTGGTGTCAAATCCAGATCTTTCACCTTGCTAGTTGTAAGAGAGAAAGGAGGGGATGCAATTGTTTGTGACTGATCATTTGAATTACCTGCCCAACCAAATTGATAATTTGTAGAAGCATCGAATAAAACAGCTACATCATATTTTATTTGTGTTTCAAAATTAGTTATTTCTTTTCCACTACAATCTATACCTATATAACTACCTGATTGAACAGGTGATGATCCAAAACTTGGAATTGATACTGGCTCACCAAAATTTGCATAATATTTTTTATGGTCATCGGCGCTGATATATGTATACACTATTGAATTTAATGCATCAACAAAATCAACTCCCGACACAGAAGCATAGGTGTCACGCCTTCTCACTGTAAGGGATTGTGATACTCCACCATTTTTAGTAACAGTTATTAGTTCACCAGATGAAGTTCCCATGAAATCCGTGTAACCAGATGAACTATAATTATTTCTTCCTGGTATTCTTATTAATTTATTGGAAATAATAGTTGGAAGGCCAGCTGATGCATAAGTAGGTCCAAAAGTAGAGGGCGGATCAATGATTTCTTGAAAGTAACTTGAATTAGCTGGATTTGATGATAAATCTATAACATAATAATATTCTGGGTGAATTTGGCCTGGTGTAATAGTTTTTGGTCCCCAATTTTCCAATGTTTTATCGGCACTATTTTTTGGAATATTAAAATTAAAGGTTTGATCGGTATATACAACGGTGTTTCCGCCAACTTGTTTAAATCCTGTTGAAGAAGAGTTTTTACTAGCATCCCATATTGCGCCATATCCAACAGCTGGTGGACCATTTGGTGGATTAATATTTGACCATGGAAAGTTTAAAGAGGCGTCAATGACTGAATTTGAACCTGATCCACTTAACGTTAAATTATTATAATCGGTAGAATTAAAAGCTATAGCTGTAGGGGGGAGAGAAGGTCCAAATGCTCCAAAACTAGCAGAAGTATATGCAAAATTAATAGGGTTCGTAATTGCATCAACTTTACTATTATTTACATACGCTATTCTAAAATCGTAAGTGGCTCCATATTGCATTTTGGCAGAATCGATATATGTATATGTCCTAGGATCATTGTAATTGCCTGAAATAAGAGGACTAGGTGCAGGTATTAAATTATTATATAATTTAAACCTTGTGATACGAGCATCTGCTACTGGATTAGATACATCATCCAAGAAGGTTGTCCATCCCGTTGTTGACAAAGCGGTCGAAGATGCATCTAACTGTATATAATTCATTGCTGGTAACCAATTTTCATTTGTATTTGTTGATGTGTAAAATACGGTCGGGTCGGTTGGCGAATAAACTGTTCCTGCTAACTTAGCGGAAGCTGGTATATCAAAATTAATTTCTATGTATTGACCAGATGATTGTTGAAAAGATGCTTGTGGACCACTAGGGGCATCTGGTTGTTTAAAAAAGTATTTATCAACCTCAACCTCTGCCTGGCCACTTCCGGCGCTATCATAATCAAAAATATACGGACCAGAATTCATTGAACCATCAAAACCTGCGATCCCACTTACATCCATAATAAATAAATTTCCAGAAGGATCGTTATTTTTAAGTGTATAATAATAGTATCGGTTTGAAACTTGGGCATCTTGTAATTTAATAGTATCCCCTTCTTTCGCCAATGCAAGCCAATCATTCATATTATTTCCGCAAATATCGGTTGTGGAAATTTCGATATTGGTTACTTGATTAAAACTAGAATCAACTTTATCGTTTACGAAAAAAACCCCGGAGGTCGTGGTAGACGAGTTGTCGAATTTCCAGTTTGCTAAATTAGCACCATCGCCTTTTTCTCCTTGAGCACCTGTGGCTCCTTGGGCACCTGTGACTCCTTGAGCACCTGTGTCTCCTTGGGCACCTGTGGCTCCTTGGGCACCTGTGGCTCCTTGGGCACCTCGTGAACTATCAGATCCTATACGATCATAATCAAAAATATAGGGCACGTTTTTTTCCATGTGTCCAGCAAACCCTGCAATTCCACTAACATCCATAAGAAATGAATTCCCGGAAGGATCATTTGTATTAAGTGTATAATAGTAATATCTATTTGCAGATGTTATATCTAATAATTTAATTGTATCTCCTTGTTTGGCCAAAGCAAGCCAATTGGTCATATCATTTCCGCAAATATCGGTTGTGGAAATTTCGATATTGGTTACTTGATTAAAGCTAGGATCAATGCCATTATTGACTTTAAAGGTTCCATTGGCCAATGTCGATTTACTTAGGCTGTCAATTGGATCATCCACTGCAAATATCCAATTTGCTAAATCGATACCATCTCCAGCATCACCCTTTTGTCCTTGTGCTCCCTGAGCGCCAGTGGCTCCTTGAGCACCCTTTAATCCTTTCGGTCCAATTGGTCCCACATCACCTTGGTCTCCTTTAATGGTACAACAATTAAGTTGTCGCATTTTAATTGCTAAATAATTATCATAATCTGAGTATTTATCTCGTCGTGACATAATATATATATTTTATAAATATTATGTATTGAAATACTTATATTTTTAATAACACAAATTAATCTCTTACCTCGTCAAGAAATTCTTCTAATTCACTCAAAGTATCTCGATGCTGTCTAAGGTTTTGTATTTTCTGCAGTTCATCATCATCAGGAATTGCGCTTTTAGTGTCAGAAACAGTTTTTAACATCGATAAATTTACATTTTCATGCATCTGAGATAGTGCGTCTTGATATGCTGCCCTATTTTTTCCTATATTCAAATCATCTTTTAACGAGGTGTTCAAATCCTCAATTAATTCAGCCATTTTTCCAGGAGGTACGTCATCATTTTTCGACTCGAAATTCTCAACAATCTCTTTAGTATTTAAAGCTAATCCTATAAAGTAAAAAAACCCTAAAATAACTAGAACATATCCAATCGTAATTCCTATTTCACTTAACTTCATGCTTATATATACTAAATATCTATTTTTATAACAGATGATTTTTTACACAACAAATATTGTATAATATTTTTAATAGCTGTCTGAGAAATTCTTCTATCTTGTCCCTTAGATGTTTTGTAGGTTAAATTATCTAAACAACTGGTATCTTTTTCTAAACACTGTAGTAAATTTAATATTGTTTGATATTTATTAATAATAATTTCAGCAGTTTTACTGCTTACTCCGGGTATTTGACTGAGTAATATCGCTCCTATGTTATCAGGAGTTATATTGTCTTTTTTAACTTTTTTGACAACGTTAGTATAGGATTTAGGCTTTTCAACAAATTTAGAATGGTAAAATCCATATTTTTCCTTTTCTCTCCGTAACTTATTTGTAATTCGCAAAATATATTCAGCAGTTTCTGTAACGTCCATTGTTCTGAACACCGAGAACCCTTTAAAATACTGTAGGCAAAACATGGATACATATAAAGTCTCAGGCTTTACCTTACTAAATTTGCCATTGTATCTACAGATATTTCCCTCGATGATATACATTATATTATGATTATGGAGAGAATTTCCATTTAATCTATAGGACTGTTCTTTATAACGACCGTCTCTTATAGAGGAAGCTAAATCAGATAGTTTCTTTCTCTCCATTAATATAATTTCTTCATCATCAAAATGAATAGCTATGTCCCCCAGATCCATTTTTTCCACAACTATAGGTATGTTATATTCGTAATCATTATTAAGAGCTTTTAAAAGTTTAATAAGCGAATGCTCTCTATTATCAACTACTATCTTCATTTAATAATATAAGTTTTTAAGTATTTAGATTATTTATTATAAGTATATATATTATAAGTTAATGCCTGAATATTTACCTCCTGATATAATTGATTCAATTATATATAGATATAAAAGTGCTGTTTTAGATAACAGACACGATTTTGGATTGACCGCAGCCGACCTTGCAAAGATTGAAGAACAATTAAAGGCAGCATATCAACCATATATTTATAAAAGTGAAACGTTTTGCCCACCCACCTACAACCCAAATGAAAAATCTACCACTGCGAATGAGTTAAATATAAAAGATGAAGATGCATTTCTTCAACAGATAGGAATTAATAGACAACTTGACACAGCATCACCGAACTGGGGAATGCGAACTATCATGCCCGATGTCGATGGGACCAAGTCCCTTGCAAGTAAATATTATACTGACTATACTAGGAACAAGAATATGAGGTCAGATGATCAGGGAAATACATTCACGAATTTTATGAAAGAGATTTGTCCAACTGGAGTATGGAATTTAGTTGTTGACACCATATCTACAGGTATTCAAGTGGGGATAAAAGATTTTGCATGTAGTAATCTTGCAGTTGGTGGCGGACAGTCTGGTGGTGCCCTGGAAAATTACGACAGACTAACATGGGTGAACAGTGCAGAAACCACGTTCGATCCTGCGGGAAAAGTAGTTCCAAGAAAAGGTGTTGGTGCAATTGGCTTTGGCAAAAAAACAACAGGGTTGGGCATTTCCCCAAAAGTAGCGGAAATTAACGGCAAAGAATGGTGTATTAGAGAAAAGACTATTCCAGGGCATACATTGTTTCCAAGTTTTAAAACACTCAATATATATCATCCTCCTCCTTGTCCTCCTTCCCTCCTCCCATGTGACCCCGAACCACTTAATACTGGATATTCGACCACCTCCTCTGCCGCGTTTCACGCTGCCGAAGTTAAAGAAAAGATAATATGTCCACCTTTTGCAGATGGTCAAGGATGTTCGCAACCATCTGGTCCTCGGATTAACTTTTTTTCAAATTATGATATCCATATGTCGAAGGATTCAAAAGAAACTCGAGCATTAATGATGCGCGATGAAGAAAATGATGCGTGGATGGCCAATAAAGATTTCGCAAAGCGAACTACGCAAATTAAAAATTTAAGTACTACGTCAATTTTGAAATCTTTTAAACAACTTTTTAAAGGGTTACCCGGTATTCGTGATGCACTGAAAATCATATTTCCCACTAAATTAACAACTCAACATTATGTTTGTAAGAGATTGGGAGATGCCGGTCAAGCACTTCTTTGTGTTGCCATGGACAATTGTATTTTGATTACGGGCGATAGACCCTTGGTAGCAATAGCAATGATGTATCGTGTCCCTGTTATTATATATAATAATACAACACATCAAGGGGAAACTTGGAAAGTTGATAAGAAAAACAAAAATAATAGTTATAGTATATTTCACCTTAATACAATGCTCACTTTCGAAAGCAAAGTAGAACAAAATAAAAAACTCATTGCTGATTTGGATGAAAGATTGGCGACATTGCTGAGTCCTGGACAAGCATCGAGAAAATCCAAGGCTGATATACTGACCGCTGCGAAAGAAAAATTAAAAATAATTACAGAAAGTATTATTAGACTTATCGCTATAGTCAAGGAAAATTTAGTAGATAAGGTGACATTGGAAGATGAAGCATCCCTAGATAAAGCAAAACCCCGCACTCCCATCAAAGGCGTAGTAGATGAGGGTAATAGAGCATGGCGAGTATTAATACTTTTACTATATTACACAATGCCATTATTTGATCAATATAAATCCCTTAAAGCAAGCAAAGAAGTCACAAGTGCTCAGTATCCTCCAATCCAATCGTTGGCTGTTCTGGGTTTCGTAAAGAATGATCCGAGCGATGAACAAAAAACTGCGCGAAGTGAAATTTTTAAGTTATACGAAGAGAGAATTACACTATTACAAAAAAAAGTTGGGACACTCGAATTTCAAA
>Ga0255039_10000012_pt1 | contig 46121 bp, 40 predicted proteins | sample BC1_12_1_MG_FD_181713 | JGI IMG/M metagenome (GOLD analysis project Ga0255039, IMG submission 181713) | Seawater microbial communities from Strait of Georgia, British Columbia, Canada - BC1_12_1 | ecosystem: Environmental > Aquatic > Marine > Strait | place: Canada: British Columbia | collected... | reverse complement strand
AACACAGAAGCAAAAGGTATTTCCTCTACAACAATGGGAGATGGAACTGAAGCTTCAGGAAATACTTCTACAGCAATGGGAAGTAGAACTGAAGCCTCAGGAGATGGTTCTACAGCAATGGGAAATGACACAACAGCAAGTGGAGAGATTTCCACAGCAATGGGAGATGGCACAATAGCAAGTGGAAAATATTCTACAGCAAGTGGACAAAGCACAGAAGCAAGTGGAAATACTTCTACAGCAATGGGTTTACAAACTGAAGCCTCAGGAGATGGTTCTGTAGCAATGGGAGCAAACACAACAGCAAGTGGTAATTACTCTACAGCATTAAATAATACAACACAAGCAAGTGCTTCTTCATCTTTTGCATCAGGACTTGCAACAGAAGCAAGTGGGGAAGCATCAACAGCAATGGGAAGTCAAACAACAGCAAGTGGAAAATTTTCTACTGCTATGGGTCAACTTTCTACAGCAGATGGAGAGGTTTCTGTAGCTATAGGTTATGCAAACATAGCTTCAGGTGAGCAGGCACAAGCTTATGGTTCAAATGCAGAAGCAAGTGGAGATAACTCTTTTGCTTTCGGAACATTCAGTACAACCACAGCATCTGGAGCTGGTTCTTTTTCCTTCGGTGAAGACAATGAATCTAAAGAAGTCGGTTCATTTACAATGGGCGCACTTAATATTGTAGATGGCTCTGGTTCTTTTGCAATTGGTAAAGGAAATCAAATAAATGGAACAGCAGCACAGTCTTTTTCTATTGGTAAAGGTAACCAAAACGCAGGAGAGGAGTCGTATGCAATCGGTTCACATTTAAACGCTACTGATTTTAGACAAATAGTAATAGGCTCATATAATGTTCCACTACCTGGTAGTGTTAATACATGGAGCGAAGCTGACAACTTAGTGACGATTGGTAACGGTAAAGACTCAACTAGTCAATCAAACGCTTTAGAAATAAAAAAAGGTGGTCAATACAAACTACCAACCTATGGAAGTGGAAATGTAGTTGGTAATGATGTTTACAATTTATCGGTAGATTCTGCAGGTAATGTTATTGAAACTCAAAGAGTAGAAAACAAGTATATCATAAATGGTATGGTAAACAACTTGGGTAGTCAAACTAATGGCCATGATTTTATGGAGTGGACGTCAAACGTAACAGGGCCTACTCAGATACCTTTATGGAGAGTTCCTTTAAATCTTAAACTAGAAGCCGTAACGTGGGTTTGGATGGGAGAGAATACAGTATCTGTTCCTGTAGGAACTGACATTAAATTTTCTATAGGAAAAATAACAAACAATACTAGTGCTGATTTTTCAAACTATACACCAATATCTGATATATTTGTAATAGACAATAGTGACAATGGAACTTATGTTTCAGGACAAGTTGACCTTTCATCTAGTGCTATAACTGTTGGACAGTTTGATAATATAGCTGTTGTTGGAGAAGAAACAGGAGCTTTAACTCCAAATACTGGAGAGCTAGCAATATCTTTTGTATTTAAAGAAATACAATCAACTCCAACACCACCTCCTAGCCCAGGTGAAACTACAGTTTGTGATTTTGTATTTACTGATGAAAATTCAACTATAACCGATACAACATCAGGTGGGACTATTCCTATTGCTACAAATGCTACTGAATTCTATGCTCAGCATAACGCTGGACTTCCAGTAGCTGCATACTGGAACTTTGACTCTAATAACAGCGAAAGAGGTCTTTTATATAATCAATTTGCAGCAAGACAAATACAGCCACCAACAGGATTTAGACTTCCGACTTCGCCAGAGTGGCAAGTAATATCAAACAACCCATGTAATGATAGTTCTCCTAATCAAAATAGATATGGTTCTAACCCAGGAATTTGGGCTGGATTAACCGATACAACCGAATTAGGAGATGCTGATTTCAACCTTAATGGATATGGGGGTGGTGCGTTATCATCTAATCTAGTTTTCTTCGTTGAAGATACAACTAGAGAATACATCTGGACAAGCACTATATCACAATCAGGAAACTGGGATATTCTAAGATATTGGTCTGTTGGTGCAGTAGACCCTTTCCTAATTTCAGGTTTTGACGGAGCTAATGGTGCAAATCGTGCTGCGTACATTAGATTTCTTAAAGACGTATAAAAATATAAATAAAATTAAATATAATGGATATAAGAAAAATATCAGTCGGCCCAGATTATAAATCTGGAGCTATGCATTATTTAGTAGGCCAAGAAGTTCTAAACGGAACGCATAGAATTCATTTAATTAAATATGATTCTGAATTCCAATCCTACAAAATATACATAGATGATAATGATGTTGTTATTCTTTGGAAAGAGTTTAGTTCCACTATGCCTGTATCCATTGAATACAATATAAACTTTTGAAATCACCAACAGACTTTATAGTTACACCAAAAGAAAATAAGCGATACTCCAATACTAAAAATATTGGAGGTATTGATTTTTTAGTAAGCTCATCAGAAGAAGATGTCAGGTACTCCAATAGGTATGCTGAAGTAAAAGCATTACCTATAAACTATTGTGGCCCTATAAAGGTAGGAGATACTCTTCTTGTTCATCACAATGTTTTTAAATTCTACAACGATATTAAGGGAAGAAGAAAAAGTGGTAAGAGTTTTTTAAAAGATAATTTATTTCTAGTTGATAACGACCAGTTTTTTATGTACCAGAATGGAACACAATGGTTTTGTCATGACAGATATTGTTATGTTAAACCAATAAAAACAAAAGAATCTATTATATTTAAAAACACTAAAGAAGAACCTTTAGTCGCAGAGATGATTTACCCCAATACTACATTGATAAATCAAGGCGTAAAAAAAGGAGATTTAATTTCATTTAAGCCTGAAAGTGAATATGAGTTTGAGGTTGATGGAGAGAAGCTATATAGAATGTTTGACCATCAAATAACAATGATTCTATGAAGTCAAATAAAGAAATGAAACTTGATATTATATCTGCTGCCAGAAAGGCTGTAGAGCAGCTAATAAAGGTCGCTAAAGAAGATATTATAAAGCCTGACCCAGAAGATGATATTTCTGCAGACAGGTTAAAGAATGCAGCGGCTACAAAAAAACTAGCAATATTTGATGCGTTTGAAATACTAAGCAGAATAGAGTTAGAAAAAGAGGCTTTAGATTTAGCAGAAAGTAATAACAAAGTAGATACAAAACAAGGGTTTGCAGAACGAAGGTCAAGATAACGAAATGTATAAAGTGGTACAAGATTACGTACCTAAAGCCGTACTCACCAATAAGAACAAAAATAAAAGTTGGAAGTATGGATATGACGAGAAATATGATTTGGTTATAATTTCAAAAACAGGAGAAATTGAAAATATAATTAATATACAGGGTCTTATTATTGGTTTACCTAAACAACCAAAAAAAATACATTCACGTTCAAAGAAAAAATCTGAGCAATACTGGGAAAGAATAGATATTCCCAAACCTCTTAGTAAAATTAAATCAATATTTCAGTGGAATGAAATGCCTAGTCAATTTAAAAACAACTGGGTTGATTACATTGAGAATGAGTTTGACAGTAGAGAGTTAGGCCATTGGTTTATGAATAACGGAGTACCTACTTATATAAGTGGAGCTCACTACATGTATCTGCAATGGACTTCTATTGATGTGGGTTACCCAGATTATAGAGAAGCTAATAGAATATTTTATTTATTTTGGGAAGCGTGTAAAGCTGATAACAGAAGTTTTGGGATGACTTATTTAAAGATAAGACGTTCAGGATTTTCTTTTATGGGCTCTTCAGAAAGTGTCAATATAGGAACACTTGCAAAAGATTCAAGGGTTGGAATACTATCTAAAACAGGAGCAGACGCTAAGAAAATGTTTACCGATAAGGTTGTGCCTATAGCTAATAGACTACCATTCTTTTTTAAACCTATTCAGGATGGTATGGATAAACCTAAGACAGAGCTTGCGTACAGGGTTCCTGCCTCTAAGATAACAAAGAAAAATATGTATGGCTCTGAGGAGGATATAGATGGATTGGATACAACTATTGACTGGAAGAATACTGACGATAACTCTTATGATGGTGAAAAACTTTTACTACTAGTTCATGATGAAAGTGGAAAGTGGCTCAAGCCAAATAATATATTAAATAACTGGAGGGTCACTAAGACTTGTTTAAGATTAGGTAGTAAAATTATAGGCAAATGCATGATGGGCTCTACCTCTAATGCTTTAAGTAAAGGAGGTGACAACTTTAAAAAGCTTTATGAAGACTCTGATGTAAAGTTAAGAAACTCCAATGGTCAAACCAAAAGCGGACTATATTCACTTTTCATCCCTATGGAATGGAATATGGAAGGATTTATAGATAGATATGGTTTGCCTGTTATGCATATAAACACCAACAGTAAGCCTGTTATAGGGATTGATAATAGTATAATCCAACAAGGCGCAATAAATTATTGGCAAAACGAAGTGGATAGTCTTAAGAAAGACCCAGATGCTTTAAATGAATTTTATAGACAATTCCCAAGGACAGAGTCACATGCGTTTAGGGATGAAAGTAAACAATCCTTATTTAATTTAACTAAGATATATCAGCAAATTGATTACAATGATTCTACAATTAAAGAGCATCATTTAACAAGAGGCTCTTTCTCATGGAAAGATGGGATAAAAGATTCTAAAGTTATATGGACTCCTAACAATAGAGGAAGATTCCTTGTTTCTTGGACTCCTAATAAAAACCTACAGAATAGAGTTATAAATAGGAATGGTAAAAAAATGCCAGGGAATGAACACCTAGGAGCATTTGGTTGTGATAGCTATGATATATCTGGAACTGTAGGCGGAAGAGGTTCAAACGGAGCACTTCATGGTTTAACTAAATTTAACATGGACGAAGCTCCAAGTAATGAGTTCTTTTTAGAATACGTAGCAAGACCTCAAACAGCTGAAATATTTTTTGAAGAAGTATTAATGGCTTGTGTTTTTTATGGAATGCCAATACTTGTAGAGAATAATAAACCTAGACTTTTATATCATTTTAAAAATAGAGGGTATAGGGCTTTTAGCATGAACAGACCTGATAAGATTTTTAACAAACTATCAAGAACAGAAAAGGAATTAGGAGGTATACCAAACTCCAGTGAGGATATTAAACAAGCACACGCCTCTGCAATAGAATCATATATAGAAAAGTATATTGGTCTAGATATTGAAGGAACTTTTAGAGACTCTGATTTAATGGGGTTTATGCCGTTTGCTAGAACATTAGAAGATTGGGCTAAGTTCGATATAGGTAACAGAACTAAGTTTGATGCTTCTATTAGTAGTGGATTAGCTATAATGGCTTGCCAAAAACATTTGTATACACCTGAAAAGAAAAGCTCAAAAATTTCCATTAACTTTGCAAGGTATACCAATAAGGGATTAACGAGCGATTTAATTAGATAGATGAAAGAAGTTAAAGTAAATATTTCATCTGTAGGCTTTCCTAGTCAATTTGTATCAGATGCCGAAAAAGCCACTGATGAGTTTGGCTTACAGATAGGGCAGGCAATACAGTATGAGTGGTTTAGAAAAGATGGCAATGGCTGTCGTTATTATAACCAATGGCGAGAATTTCACAGATTACGTTTATATGCGAGAGGAGAACAATCAGTAGGTAAATATAAAAATGAATTAGCTGTAGACGGAGACTTATCTTATCTTAATTTAGATTGGACTCCTGTCCCTATACTCCCTAAGTTTGTAGATATTGTAGTTAATGGAATGTCTGACAGACTCTTTAAGGTAAAGGCTTATGCTCAAGACGCATTATCCCAAGGTAAAAGAAGTAAATATCAAGATATGATTGAAGGTCAGATGGCGGCTAAAGACATACTCTTAGATATTAAAGACATGACAGGAGCAGACCCATTTACAATGGACCCTGATTCTCTTCCTGAAAACGATGAAGAACTAACATTATATATGCAGCTTAATTACAAGCCTGCAATTGAGATAGCCGAGGAAGAAGCTATCGACACTATGTTTCAAGAAAATCACTATTCGGATGCTCGTAAAAGAATTGACTACGACTTAACTGTACTGGGGATAGGCTGTGCAAAGCATGAATTCCTGCCAGGTTCTGGAGTAGAAGTTAAGTATGTTGACCCTGCAAATATAGTATATAGTTACACAGAAGACCCACACTTTAAAGATTGTTTTTATTGGGGTGAAATAAAAGTAGTTCCAATTACGGAGCTACTTAAAATAGACCAGAGTTTGACTAATGATGATTTAGATAAAATATCTAAATACAGTCAGAGCTGGTATGATTATTACAACACAGCACAGTATCAACAAAACGATATTTTTTATAGAGACACAGTAACCTTAATGTATTTTAATTATAAGACCACAAAGAAAATGGTTTATAAGAAAAAGGTTACAGATAGTGGAGCTAAAAAAATGATAGAGAAAGATGACCAATTTAATCCACCACCAGAAATGATGGAGGATGGGAAGTTTGAGAAGGTCTCTAAAACTATTGACGTTTGGTATGATGGAATAATGGTGATGGGTACTGATATTCTTTTGAAGTGGGAGCTTGCAAGTAACATGGTTCGTCCTCAGTCTTCTTCACAACATGCTTTACCAAATTATGTTGCTGTTGCACCAAGAATGTACAAAGGTGTTATAGAATCATTAGTAAGAAGAATGATTCCATTTGCTGATTTAATTCAGATTACACATTTAAAATTACAACAAGTTATAGCTAGGACTGTCCCTGATGGGGTATTTATAGATGCAGACGGATTAAATGAAGTTGACCTAGGTACAGGTGCTGCATATAATCCAGAGGATGCATTAAGATTGTATTTTCAGACAGGTTCTGTAATAGGTAGAAGCTACACTCAGGATGGTGACTTTAATCAAGCAAGAGTTCCAATACAACAGCTAACCTCAAACAGCGGAGCTAGTAAAACTCAGATGCTTATTACAAACTATAATCATTATTTAAACATGATTAGAACTGTAACAGGATTAAATGAAGCTAGAGATGGCTCAACGCCTGACCCTAATTCCTTAGTTGGATTACAGAAACTTGCCGCATTAAATTCTAACACAGCCACCAGGCACATACTTCAAGGGAGTCTATATGTTTATAGAACTCTTGCAGAAGCACTAACGTACAGGGTTGCAGACATTTTAGAGTATTCGGATTTCAAAGATGACTTCATCAATAAGATAGGTAAGTATAACGTAAGTATACTTAACGATATATCAGATTTATATATTTATGACTTTGGTATTTTTATTGAAGTTTCTCCTGACGAAGAGGAAAAAGCTCAGCTTGAGCAAAATATACAAATGGCATTATCTAAAAGTGATATAAACTTAGAGGATGCTATTGATATCCGAGAAATAAAAAACATCAAACTAGCTAATCAATTACTTAAGGTTAAGCGTAAACAGAAGCAAGAGCGAGATGAAAAGAATGCTATGCTTCAGCAACAAATGCAGGCGGCTACACAACTGAAGTCTCAGCAAATGGCAGCTCAAACAGCAATGCAGAAGTCTCAAGCAGAGATGAATGCTAAGATGCAGATTAAACAAGCGGAGATAGCTTTTGAAATTGAGAAGATGAAGAATGAAGCTCAGCTAAAAAGTATGCTTATGGCTGAAGAGTTTAATTATAATCAGCAGTTAAGAGGCATGACAGAGGAAGCTTTATCTCAAAGAGAATCTCAAAGAGAAACAGCTAAGGCAGGACGTATTAGTCAGCAGAACACAGAACAATCAAAGCTGATTAATCAAAGAAAAAATAACTTACCTCCTCAAAACTTTGAGTCTAATGAAGATAGCTTAGATGGGTTTGATTTAGCAGAGTTTGACCCTAGGTAAAGTAAATAATTTATAATTTTTTAATGTACTATATTTGTACTAAAATTTAATCTAATGGAAATAAAAGTAAAAGAAGTAGGTGTTGTTGAAGAAAAATCAGTGGCAGAAGTAGAGGAAACTCTAATTCAAAAAGTCGAACAGCAATACGAAGAGCAGACACAGCCAGAAGCTGTAGAGCAAACCGCAGCTCCTGAGGAAACGCAAGGTGCTGAACTAAAAGAAGAAGACGTTCTTAGTTTTATTAAGAACAGATATGATAAGGACATATCATCGGTAGACCAATTGTTTGCAGAAAAAGAAAGCAACAATGAACTTCCAGAAGATGTGTCGGCTTATTTTGAATATAAAAAGAAAACTGGTCGTGGCATTGAAGATTATGTTAAATTAAACAGAGACTTTGATTCCTTAGATGAAGACCAAATTTTAACTGAGTATCTTATAGCTACCGAAGAGGGTATTGATAAAGATGATGTTGAATTATTAATGGAAGAGTATTCCTATGATGAGGAACTTGATGATGAATCTGATGTTAAGAGAGCTAAGTTAAAAAAGAAAAAAGCAATTGTAAAAGCTAAGAAGTTTTTCAATGAACAAAAAGAAATGTATCACCAGCCGCTTGAGTCAAGCGCAACTGGTATTTCTGAGGACAATGAAGACTACAAAGCGTACAAGCAATATGTTGAGAATGCAAAGACTCAGTCAGAAGAGCAGTCTAGGAAAGTAGATTTCTTTCATAAAGAAACTGACAAGGTGCTAAATCAAGACTTTAAAGGTTTTAAGGTCAGTATTGATGAAGCTAATTTGTTATACAACCCAGGAGGTTCTGTGGAGGAAATTAAAAAGTCTCAATCAAGCGTTATTAATTTTATTAATAATCATTTGAATGAAGACGGATTAGTTAAAAACGCAGCTGAATATCATAAAGCATTATCAGCAGCAATGAACCCTGATAAGTTCGCAAGGTTTTTTTACGAGCAAGGAAAGGCTGCAGCAACGGACGATGTAACTAGAAAGATGAAAAACATCAATATGTCTACACGTTCTGCTCCTGAAGTTACTTCTAAAGGAGGAACTCAGTTTCGTGCAATCAATCCAAGCGAAGGGAGGGGTTTAAAAATTAAGAGTATTAAAAGAAAAAATTAACAACATTTTAAAAATTTAAAAAATGGCAGGACAATTATTAGGGCCAAATACTGTGCCAGCAGGACCAGGATTTGCGCTACAGCCAGCACCACAACAAGTGCCGTTGGCTACAAATTACATTACTGATTTCAACTTTTTGAATCAGTATTTACCAGACACTTATGAAAAAGAATTCGAGCGTTATGGTAATAGAACTATCTCTTCTTTCTTACGTTTAGTAGGAGCTGAATTACCAAGTAACTCAGACTTAGTAAAGTGGGCAGAGCAAGGAAGACTACACACTAAATATACACAAGTTGGTACAGGAGCAGTAGTTGCTGGAGACAACGTAATATTTGATATTAACGATGCGTTAGTACCAGACCGAGCTGCAACAGGCTTAACAGCTGGAACTATTGCTATTCGTGTAGGTCAAACTTTAGTTGTTACTAACAATGACGGTTCAGGAGAATTCAAAGGAATTGTAACAGCAGTAGGTGTTGCAGGAGGATTGAACGCTAACCAGATTAGTGTAGCTTTCTACAATGCTGCAGGTTATACAGGTGGTACAGGAGCAGGTAATGCTGATGCAACTATCTTTATCTATGGTTCTGAATTCAAAAAAGGAAGCAATGGAATGCAAGGTTCTTTAGAGGCTGAAGATGAAATCTTCGACAACTCTCCAATCATCATCAAAGATAAGTATGCAGTATCAGGTTCTGATATGGCACAAATCGGATGGATTGAAGTGACTACTGAGAACGGAGCTTCAGGATACTTATGGTACTTGAAGTCTGAGCACGAAACTCGTTTACGTTTTGATGATTACTTAGAGACATCAATGATTGAAGCAGTACCAGCAGAAGCAGGTTCTGGAGCAATTGCTGCAGGTGGTGACGTAGGGAACAAAGGTTCTGAAGGTGTATTCCATGCAGTAGAAAATAGAGGAAATGTATGGGCAGGTGGTAACCCAACTGCACTAGCAGATTTCGATACTATCATTTCTCGTTTAGATAAGCAAGGTGCGATTGAAGAAAACGTACTTTTCTTAAACAGACAGTTTGGATTTGACATTGATGACATGTTAGCTGAGCTTAACGGTTCTGCTCAAGTAGGTGCTAATGGTACTTCTTATGGTTTGTTTGATAACGACCAAGAGATGGCATTAAACCTTGGATTCACTGGATTCCGTAGAGGATATGACTTCTACAAGTCTGACTGGAAATACTTAAACGACCCAACTATGCGTGGTGGTTTAACTGGAACTGGAGCTGTAAATGGATTGTTAGTACCAGCAGGTTCTACAACTGTTTATGACCAAATCCTTGGAAAGAATGCTAAGCGTCCTTTCTTACATGTACGTTACAGAGCTTCTGAAACTGAAGACAGAAAGTACAAGACTTGGATTACAGGTTCAGCTGGTGGTGCAGCAACATCTGATTTAGATGCTATGGAAGTAAACTTCCTATCTGAAAGATGTGTGTGTACTATGGGTGCAAACAACTTTGTGATTTTCCAATCATAAATTAAATATGTAATTATTACCCTCGTTATTGTGACGAGGGTAATTATTACTTTTATTAAATCTAAATTATAATCAAATGAAAAAAAATGTATTGGTCAATAAGACCTATAAACTTACAAAAGACGCAGCGCCACTTTCTTTTATGCTGCCAACTAGAAACTCAAGAAGATATCCTTTAATGTACTTTGATGAAGGTACAGGAACTAACAGAGCCTTACGATATGCAAGAAACCAAAAAAGCCCATTTGAAGATGAGCAGGATGGTAATGCTATTATAGAGCCAATTGTTTTTGAAGATGGATTTTTATCTGTACCAAGAACAAATCCAACCCTTCAGGAATTCTTACATTATCACCCAATGAATGGAAACAAGTTCGTTGAGGTTAATACTGAGAAAGATGCTCAGAAAGAAATGGATGTTTTAAATTCTAGAGTAGACGCTCTTATAGAAGCACGTCAATTAGACATTGACCAAGTAGAAGCTTTAGCTAGAGTTTTATTTAACACAGATGTTTCTAGAACCACCTCTTCTGAATTAAGAAGAGATATATTAATATACGCAGAGCAAGAACCAGAATTTTTCTTGCGAGCTGTAAAAGACCCTGGGTTAAAATTAAACTCTAAAGTCCAGGAGTTTTTCGCTCATAAGGTATTAATATTTAAAAATAACAAGAAGGATGTATACTTTAATACAGATAAGAATAAAAAGAGAATGCTTAATCTTCCCTTTGGAGAAGACCCTTACTATGTAATTGCAAGCTATCTACAATCTGATGAGGGTATTGAAATATTAAAATTTCTTGAAAAAAACTTGGATAACAAAAAATAATTATTACTTTTGCAATAGAAGTGTTCATAATAATAAAGGAGCTGATTACTCCGACCAACCAAGAAGAGGCTGCAGAAATGCATCCTCTTTTTTTTTGCTTATCTTTGTGGTAAATAAAATAACAGATGAGCATAATAAATTCAGTACGAGAAACTGTACTGTCGGTTCTTAATAAAAACAACTATGGGTATATAACTCCTAGTGATTTTAATTTATATGCCAAGCAAGCACAGCTAGATATTTTTGAAGATTATTTTTATCAATATAATTATCAGATAACTAAAGAGAATGCTAGGCAATCAGGAGTGGGATTGGCAGATATAAAACAAACTTATGAGGATGCTATAGAAATATTTTCAGAGCAAGAAACTCTTGTGCCTGTATATCTAAATGGAGCTAGTGAGGTTATTGTTTCACCTTCTGCAACATCTACTTACAGTGTCCCTACAGTAGCTACCACAAGCTCTGACTATTATTTAATAAATAAAGTTTTACTACTAACAAGATACTTAGTTGATAACAGCACTAATACATTATCATTTACACAAGAGTTAGTTGATAATACTAAAAACTTTTTTGCATTAGGAGTTCAGCCAGGTGATGTTGTTGTTAATTTAACTACAGGAGATACAGCTAATGTTAGGTATTTAACCCCATCAGCTACCGACACCTTGATATTAGATAATAATATTTTTCCAAACGCAGGGGTTAAGTACACAATTTTAAGCGCTAGACAAGGTGTAAATGAATGTGAAAAAGTAACAAACAAAAAGATAACACAACTAAATATGTCTAACTTAACAAAACCTACAGAATTGTTTCCAGCATATTCACAGAATGGAACAGTAATACAGGTATATCCTGAGAACTTTCAATGGGGTGTAAATGTAATAAATTCTGGAGAGACATCAGCTGGCAGAATCTTGTGTCAGTATATACGATATCCTAAAGACCCTAAGTGGACTTATGCTCAGCTAGTTGGAGGTGAACCATCTTTTAATCAATCAGATTCTTTATACCAGGATTTTGAATTACCCTTAGAAGATGAGCCAACATTAGTAAATAAAATACTACAATATGCTGGAATGTCGATTAGAGAAGTTCAAGCAATCCAGTTTGGGCAATCAATGGATATGAGAGAAGAACAAAATCAGAAATAATGGCGTACTTAACAGAATATCAATATTACGAGAATACAGGAAACCCTCATACAGAAGATGCTAACTGGGGTTCATATCAATATGTAAGTTTATATGACATAGTTAATAATTTTATGTTGATGTATTCTGGCAATCATAGTTTAGTAAATAACGAAGAAAGGTATAGAATTTTATTTCATGCGAAGAGAGCTATACAAGAACTAAATTATGACGCATTTAAAGAGCTTAAGATTTTAGAACTAGAAGTGTGTGACACACTAAGATTTGTTTTACCTCCAGATTATGTAAATTGGGTGAGAATATCTTTATATAAAGACGGAGTTCTTAGACCGCTTACTGAAAATATTCAAACCAATTGGAGTGATGCATACCTTCAAGATAATACTTGCAGGATTTTATTTGACCATGATGGAAACATTTTAAAGCCATCTACATCAACGATTGACCTGCAAAGGATAGAAGGTACTAAAAAAAGTATTTACCTTAACGAGCAAAGCCCTTATAACAATAGAGAGGGGTATTGTGTAGATGGTAGTTGGTATTTTGATTACGGTATAGGAGCTCAGTACGGATTAAATACTGAGACTGCAAACTTTAATCCTACATTTAAAATAAATAAAAAAGCAGGAGTTATTAACTTCAGTTCAGATATGGCAGGAGAGTTTTGTATTTTAGAATATGTATCAGATGGCATGGAGGCTGGAGATGACTCTCAAATAAGTGTCAATAAATTATTTGAAGAATATGTTTACGCTTACATTCAGTTTGCTATATTGAATGCTAAGTTTGGTGTACAAGAATACGTTGTTGCAAGAGCAAGAAAAAGAAGCTCTGCGTTACTAAGAAACGCTAAGCTTAGAATTAGTAATATACATCCTGGTCGTTTGATTCAAAACATCAGAGGTATGGATAAGTGGATTAAGTAAGCATGGCAGAAACTACTAGAAATTTTATCGCAGGTCGAATGAACAAAAGCGTTGATGAACGCTTGATTCCTAATGGTGAGTATGTTGATGCTATGAATATTAGGCTAGGCTCTACTGAGGAATCTGAGGTTGGTTCTGTTGAAAATACAAAGGGTAATCAGCAATTAACTTCTTTGAGTTATAATGGAGTTCCTTTAAGTGACCAAGCTAAATGTATTGGTGCTTATGAAGATGGCCAGAGAGAAACATTATATTGGTTTGTTCATGACCCAGCTCATCTCGTTGGGATAGTAGATATGGTCGTTTCATATAATGTTCAATTAAACTTACTAACGTATCACGTCATTACAGTGGGTGCTCTAGAGACAGTGCTAAACTTTAATGATGATTTCTTAATAACAGGTGTTAATAGAGTTGAAGACTTATTGTTCTGGACAGATAACTACAATCAACCTAGATTTATAAACATTAAAAGAAACTATAACTCAAACTCACCTGATTTAGAAGAACAACTTTTGGTTATAAAAAAACCACCTGTTGCAGCTCCATCGTTTGAATTAACTAACCTATCTGGTGAAGAAAACTTTATAGAAGAAAGATTCTTAACTTTTTCTTATAGATATATATATGAAGATGGAGAGAGGTCCGCTTTATCACAGTTTACAGAGCCAGCTTTTATCCCTAAGGGATTTGATTACGCTATAGACACAGGTTTAAATGAAGGGATGACTAATGCTTTTAACAATGTTAAAGTCACATACAACAGTGGAGGTCCTTTAGTAAAAAGTATTGAGGTTGTTTTTGCAGAAACCACATCTAGTGTAATTAAGTCTATAGAGATATTTAACAAACAAAATCTTGGGTACGCAGATAATACAGACTATACTTTAAATTTTAACAACAGTAAGATATTTACTGTAATTTCTCCTACCCAGTTAACAAGATTGTTTGACAACGTGCCTTTAAAAGCGCAGGCTCAAACAATAATGGGTAATAGATTAATTTATGGTAACTATGTTGACGGATATGACTTATTAGATTTAAACACAAATCCAATACGTTTAGAATACTATTGCGAGCTTATATCTGAAGTTATAGCTGAAGGTTCAATACCTGATAGAACAGATAGTTTTAACTACACTATAGACACTAATAATAATGTAGTAAACGCTGCAGTATACTATGATTTTACAGATATAGAATTAGTTACTGGTGCTTCTTTAAATTTTGAAATAAGATATAATCATTCTGGATTTACAGGACAACAACCTTTTCCTGCTGCGCAATCACCGCTTATAACACTTGAATTCACTTTCCTTCTTCCTCAAGATTTTAATAGCGTTTATGAGCTATCAACAGACCCTGCGTTTGTAGAAACTATAGGTACAGCAGCAAACATCCTTCCTGTATATGACCCAGTTCCAGGAAACGAAACTTCCTGTGACGGAACAACTGTAACGGATGAATGGAACTGTTCACTACCAGCTAACTTAGATACTTTGTTAAAATTTGAAAGTGGTATAAGTAGTGCTGGTCAACCAATACAAATAATCTCAAGTCCTGGTAGTCAAGAAATAGGTTTTGTTATTCCAGCGATGGCTTATGTAGATGATTTAGCTGCACCCACTCAAACTGTTTATGAATATTATACTGTTTCATTTGCAGACTTAACTTACCTTGGCATAGGAAACCCTAAAAGTCTTCACAGTGATAGGGATTATGAATTGGGTATTGTTTATATGGATGAGTTTGGTCGCTCTTCTACAGCACTAGTAAGCCCAAACAACTCAATACATGTTGGGTGTTCGGCATCTGATTTACAAAATCAAATACAGGTAGTAATACCACCATCACAATTAGCGCCTGCATGGGCAGACAGATATAAGATGGTTATAAAGCCAGATTTTGAAGATTATAACACAATTTTTTCAAATGTATTTTTCGATGAGCTCTCAACATCTGCCACTTACTTTTTATTAGAAGGAGAGAATGCAAGAAAAGTTGAAGAGGGAGATAGGCTTAGGGTGAAAAGAGATACAGGAGGAGCTACCAACCGTTGTCAATACGCTACTGTTCTGCAGAAAGAAGCTCAGGAAGAAAATTTCTTAGACGTTGCGGATGGGCAAGGAAACAGTGTTACAGTTCCAGCTGGAACATATATGAAAATTATTGCAAATGATTTTCAAGTAGAACCAGGTGACCTTCCTACTGTATTGTATGGAAATAGAAGTGTAAGCCAAAGGAGTGGAAACAGTCATCCAAGGCTTGCGTATCCATGCGGTGTAGAAGACCCTAACAACCCAGGGCAGTATATAGATTACACAATACCAGCAGGTTCAAGGATACGTTTGTATATTAAATTCAGAAGAGCAGGAAGACGTAGCGGTGGATGTGATGGAAGAGAGTATACCTTAGATTTAAAGCTAACATCATCACAAGATTATGATAATTTTAAAGAGTGGTTTGACGGAGATAATATACAGTCTAGACTAGACAATGGAGCGGTTAATGTTTCTAATGGTCCTGACTGTCCGCCACCATACTTTCAGAATTACTACAATCCTGCTTTACAAACAGGAGCTAGTACTAATGATGCTTTAGGTGCAATGCCACAAGACAGGTGTGTGTACCAATACCAGTTTTTAAGAGCAACGAATAACAATTTACTTTCCCTTGGATTAATAGGCACAAACTCATGTAGAGGTTCTAAGCACTCTAATAGTAGGAGAGCAAAGATAGAGGCAAATATAGAAGTCTTTAGAGCTGAAAATACTATAGTTTTTGAGACTGAGCCAAGAGAGGCTACACCAGATTTATGGTATGAATCAGCAGACGTATATAGTATTGACAAAGCAACAGGTAGACATGAGGGCAATATACAAAATCAAACAGGGTCTCAGTCTGCTATTGTGTTAACAGATTTCTTTAACTGTTTTACTTTTGCTAATGGTGTTGAAAGTTATAGAATAAGAGACTCAATTGTAGGAAAAGAATTTTCTTTAGGAGAAAGAACAACCTCTACTTCTGAATTAGAATTTAAGCAAGCGCATCGCTTTGCTGATTTAACATATAGTGGTGTTTATAATAACGAAAGTAATGTAAACAAGCTAAACGAATTTAACTTAGGGTTATTAAATTTCAAACCTTGTGAAGATATATATGGCCCAATTGAAAAACTTCATGGAAGAGAAACTGATATACTAGTATTACAGGAGGATAAAATATCCTATGTATTAGCTGGTAAAAACCTATTAAGCGACTCAACAGGTGGGGGACAGATAGCCTCTGTACCTGAGGTTTTAGGAACTCAGATAGCTAGAATAGAAGAGTATGGCATCTCAAGAAACCCAGAAAGTTTTTGTTCTTGGGGTTATAATAAATATTTTACTGACGCTAAACGAGGCGCAGTAATTATGCTTACAGGAGCTGCAGGACAAAACGAACAGCTTACAGTAATTTCTGAATCTGGGATGAGGTCTTGGTTTAGAGATAGATTTATATCTGGTCTAAACACTCAAAAAATTGGGGGATATGACCCATACATGAATGAGTATGTTCTAAGTATAAATAACGAGGAACTACCATCTGAAGAATCTTGTATTGCCTGCGGTATTGACAGGACGTTTACTTTTCCAGAGGATAAAACCTTTGAGTATTGTATAGACCTAGGACTGTTAGTAGGAGAAACAGCCATAGCGATTCAGGCAAATAATTCATCAGGAAGCAGTTTAGAGGTTACATACAATGGGGTAGCTGTTGTGCCAACAACTGTTATTGTTGATGGTATCAGTAGTTTTACTTTTGACAAAAACCTTGTTAGTGAATCTGAGGCTCAGATTGTTTTAACAGGGAAAGCAGGAGCTACTATACAGCTTACTGTTGCTTGCCCTGTTGCCGAGATTATTACTGTAACTCAGGTGTGTATTACAAATTCACCTGACGTTGGTCAGACAATACACAACGAGTACAGATGGGTTGATGGAACATATTTATCTCCATTACATTCTGAGCAAGTAACATTTGTTGATGGAACTGACTTTATTACTATCAGTCAGTTTGACTCTGTTACTGCTCCGCAAGGCGCAGGAGTTATACCAGCTGATAATGCATTGGTTCAAGTTATTTGCCATAAAAGAAATTCAGATAATTTTGTTTTTGAGCCAACTCAAAATGAGTTTTATGGTTTACGAACTAATGTTCAATACCCAGCTACTCCAGCAGGTATACTTTCTTTACTTTCTGCCGCAGGCTCACCTTTACCATTAGATGTTACTCTTGCGCCAGACCAATACATTGGAAACTATACAATGGCATCAACAGGAAATCAGTTATATTTAGTATACGATTATAGACAACCAACAGAAGAAGTTTTATGCTACGGAACAATAGACTTAACAGATGTCTGCTGTGACTGTACCGACCCAACAGACCCAACTTAAAAATAAATAGAATGGCAGTATCAGGAACATATTATTTAAACGGACCAGACTTGGCAACTTCAACGGCAATCTTTGCTGATGAGGATATGAATGTCTGTGCGGCAGATGGACTTTATTCAAATGGTATAATAGTTCGTGAGTTACTTAATTGCGTTTTATTACCTGCACAAACATGCCCACAATGTGCTTTACCTTGTGGCCAGGTGGGTGGTGAGTCTGCTGATATTAGGGGAACTTTCTTGGGTCAGATTAGTGGTGGTACAGATGTAGGTGCGGTAGTGATTTATTCTATTGTTGGAAGTACAATTCCTGATGGAATATTAACTACATATAATGGGCAGACATTTAATCAGCTTACATACATAGGTAACAATCAAGGACCTGTTGGATTAAATACTCCATTAGGACAGCCAACTTATTTTGGTTCTAATAACAATACGCCTGTAAGCACTTCAGCACTTCCAATATACACGATACAAACTAATGGCACATATATTGCGACTGGAAATATTCAGCCGATTACAGTTAACGCAAGTCAGTTAGACTTAAGGGGTGGAGGAACTACAGTTTACACTCAGGTTATTCCTAAAAACTCACCTAGCGCTAGCCTAATCAATGTTGATTTTTATGGGCCGATACAAGGAACATTTTTTTCGTTCCAGACAGATTGTCCTATACAGCTAGATAGCTTTGCTGGGTCTCCAGTTCAGGGAGATGACACATGCGCTGATGCCACAGTAACTTATTATTTTGCACAAAATGCAAATGTTACATCAATTCAACCAACTGTCTTTGTCCCTGAAACACTTACTACCCCAGGGATTGGGAACTATGTATTTCTAGATGACGGTGCTGGTACAAAAATTAACGATACAGCAACTAGTCAGTTTGTAATATTAGCAGACAGTACATATATTGAAATACAGTATGGTATTGTTATAAATACAGGGACATGTACTCCAGCAGGAGTGCAATGTGGAGGAGCTTTGAACGCAGGAGGTGGAACAGGGTCTTTTACATTGCAGGTTGGAACAGGGTCTACACCAGCTGATGTTGGTGCTATGGTTGTTTACTTTTGGCCTGAAAACGTTCCAGACGGTATATTAGTTACTTTTGATGGAAACACATATAACGAATTATCTTCTCCTGTAGATGGGTATAAGTCTGCACCAGCAGGACTAGCTACTTATGTTGGCAATACAGCTTCGACTTGTAACCTTGCTGGTGGCAGCCCTTATAACACACCTCCAGCTAACAACCTTTTTGTTTACGACCCAGTAGCACAACAGTTTGTTGCAGGTGGTTCAAGAAATTATACTATTGCAAGTACTCAAGTAGCACTAACAACAGGAGTGTCTCCAGGGTACTGTGCTATGGTTATTCCAAAACCTGCTTTACCAGTTAGTGGTAATAATCAAATGACAATAGATGTATATGGTCCTTGTGGAACAGCTTGGAGTTTAGACTTATCTTTAGCTTGTCCAGGTCAACTGCCTAGTGTTCAGGCTAGTGCAAATCAAGGCACAAGTACTACCTGTCAGCCAGTAACACAGACGATATATTATAATTATAATTATGCTGATAGAGCAGGAACAATTAATCCACCTCAGTTTGACCCTAGGGTTCATAACTTTGTCTTTAGTGACCAGTTTGCAACTACTCCGTTAACAGCAGGAAATTATACAGTAAGTGGAATAACAGGTACTTTCGTTATGACAGTAGATGCTAATGGTGTTGTAAGCGCTATAACAAATTGCACAGGACCTTAAAAAACAAAAACATGGATAATTACACACTAACATATAGCGGTTCGGCACAAGGGTGGCCTTCTTTTTATTCTTATTACCCAGAATTTATAAAGGGTATGAATCAATTTTTATATACCTTTAAAGGTGGTGATTTATATCAACATAATTCTAATAGCGCTCCAAGAAATAATTTTTATGGAATTCAAGGGGTGTCTAAAATAACTAGTGTTTTTAATGAATCGGCTTTAGATAACAAAAAGTTTAAAACAATTGCTCTTGAAGGTGATGATGCCTGGGAGGGAACTTTTATTACAGACCTACAAACAACTGGATTTATAGAAGCAAATTATTTTGAACAGAAAGAATCTGATTGGTTTGCGTTTATAAGAAACAACACAGAGTTACCTGACAATACACCTCAGCTTCCTTTACGCTCACTAACAGGTATAGGGGTTAGTGATAACGTTGTAATTGCAGGTACTGGAGCAACCATTAAATTTATACCTCCATCTAGTGTTGGTACGATTTTATCAAATGGAGATTTATTTTATTTTGGTATTGCAAACCTGCAGGGTAATTATGTTCCTAATTTAGCAGGGGAAGTTATCTCTGTGGTAAAACAAAACGATGGAACTTCCATAGTAACTATAGACACTTCAGTATTAGGTAGTGTTCCTATACCAGGGGTAAATGAGTATTTTTTCTTTATTAAAAACTCTATTGCAGAGTCTCAAGGAGTATTAGGACATTACTGTGAATTTACACTAACTAATAGTAATACTTCTCCAACAGAGCTTTTTGCAGTAAAAAGTCAGGCATTCAAAAGTTTCCCTTAAAATTCATATCTTTGTAAAAGTTATGGGTATATTAAGTATATTTAGGAAAAGGAAAAATAAACCAGAAAATATATTAGAGTATGTCCATCAAAATAGAGGTCTTCTTTGGGAGAATATTAACACATTCAAAGAGAACGTCTTACTACATAATGGTTCAGTAAAGCACCACACTCCTGAAATGGAAAAGTTGATGCCAGTTACTCATCATTTGAAAGACGGACTATACACCAGAGAGATTTTTATGCCGAAAGGCACATTGGTTGTAAGTTTTATTCATAAACAGAACCACCCATCTTTTTTTTTAAAAGGTGAGATGTCAGTTTTACTAGACACAGGTGAGGTGAAAAGAATAAAAGCACCAATGAAAGTAATGACTGAGATAGGAACACAGCGAGTTGCCTATATACATGAGGATACAACTTGGGTTTGTGTTTATAGAACAGACGCTAAAACAATAAAGGAAGCTGAGGTAGAGGTTTATACAGAAGATTATAAAGAACTACCTGAGTATATTATACTAAATAAAAAATTATTATGTCAGGAGTAATAGCAGGCTTAGCGATATCTGTAGGAACAACCGCAATGAGTTTTATAGGCGCAGGTCAACAAAGAAGAAAACAGCAAGACGCTGATAGAAAAGCTGCAATGGCAATGGCTGAGATAGAGCAAGAGCTTACAAAAAACGAATACAAAGCTTTGTCTTTAAACCAAGAGCCATACGAGCAAATGCAAGACACGCTTGGTACTCAGATAAAAACAGAAATGGAAGCCATAAGAGAGGGTGACCAGCGTGGTGTTTTAGGAGGCTCTCAAAGAGTTCAAGAAGGAACAGTCCAAGCCGCTGCCAACATAAGAGCTACCCAAGGGAAAGAATTAGACGAGCTAGATAAACTTGTTGCTGATGAAGAAACTCGTAAGAGTGATATTAAAATGCAACTAAAACTAGGTGATATAGCTGGCGCACAGCAGGCTTCAGCTGAAGCAGGACAAGCAGCTAACCAATTAAAACAGCAAGGTTTTCAAGGTGTTGGCAATGTTTTACAGCAAGGACTTACCATGATTCCTACGTATGGAAAGAGTGCAGAGGCTAGAGATGTAGCAGGTATGCAGCGAGAGTTTACTAAAGGCCAGAAAAAAGATTACCTAGCAGGGACTGGTGCTTTTGCAGGTCAAGGCGTTAAAACAGGTAGGGAGTACAGACAGAACTTAAAGCCAATGATGAATCAGCAGTTTCAGCAGGCTGTAGGAGGTTTAAGTTATGATGGAAAAACGTTTGGTGCTTTAGGAAAAACGTTGGCTGCAGACCAAGATGGTAACCTGGTAAGTGCACAGATACAAGACTTTAGTCAACTAGGTGGCCTACAAGGTGCAGAATTTATGGACCAGCTATTGCAGATGACTCCAGAACAAAGAATGATGTTAAAGCAGAAGTTAGGGTTTTAATTAAAAAAAAATAGTCAAATGACTTACTACGGATACGTACAAAGAGAAAACGCTGCTGGTGTTAACTGGCAGGAGGTAGGCGCAAATTTATCTCAAACATTATTAGATGCTGGCGCTGCAAGGCAGGCTAAACGAGATGCTTTCGATAAGTCTACCAAAGAATACCAAGAGACTCTTGACAATGCTCCATCTGGAGATTTTAAAACAGCAAATGCATTTGCGCTAAATCATGCTGCAGATGCTTCACGTATGCGTTTAATTCAAGACAGACTGTTGAAGAATGGTGTAATGAAAGATAGAGACTACACTGTAGCTCGTCAGAATTTAACTGATGGAACTAAACAGTTATTTGGTTTATCCGAAGAGTACCAGTCTGAGTACACAGAAAAAATGAAAAGATTTAAGGCTGGAGAAAGCCAGGAATTAGAGGGATGGTTGATGGAGCAGATAGAGGGTCTTTCTAATCTTAAAAACGCACAGTCTTATATAAACTCTCAAGATGGGAGTGTAAGCATTGGTAAGCTAGTTGATAGTGATAACGGTACAAGAGTACTTAGCAAAAACCCTAATGACTTTATGACAGTAAACCAGCTTCGTAACAGATACAAAGAAAAGTACGATAAGTTTGATGTTGGTGCAACTATGACTATGGAGGCTGAAAGATTGGGTACATTTATAGATAGTGTAAGAGGTGCTGGAGGCACAAATTATGTAGGTACTGTAACTAAATTACTAGACCCAACTATGCGTGGGACATTAGGTCCTAAAGGTCAAAAGGCTGTAGATGATTTTAAATCTATGGAAACAGATATGATTAATAGCTATCTAGAGGCTAACCCTTTAAACGCATTATCTGTTCTTACAGGTGGATTGGTAAATCCTAAAAACGGAAAAACTTTTGAACCAACTTTCAGTGAGGCAGAGGCTAAAGCAGACCCTAATAAAGTTTTAATAAAAGATGATGGTAGTGGTAGAATAGAGCCAATGCTTAGTGATGAGCAAAAAAAGCTAGCTTTTGATAGTGTTCAAACAAACTTTAGAAATAAGATAGATAGAGAAAAAACAATAGATACTTATAACGAACCAAAGAAACAACAACCAAGTGCTGCTCAAATAGATAAAGGTACTAAAGACGCTAAGGATAAAAATGTCGTTAGCAATGTAGGTAAATTATACTATGGTACTGATGAGGATGTTCAAGAAGCTGAAGATTTCTTAAGAGGTATCAATCCTAATATTGAGTCTATTGATAGAACAGGTGATAGTGTTATAGTTACATTTAATGATAACAGGGCATCAGAAACAATTACCTTTGAAAGCACACCTGGTGACCCAACAACTCTATTAGACCAGGGAGCTTGGATAACTTCAAGCGCAAACTTCTTCTTAGATGATAAGAGTAAGATTACAAATGTAAATGATGTCTTAGGTAAATCAGGTATTGATTTAACGAAAGACTTTAACTCAACATCAAAAGGATTTAGTGCAGGTTCTGTAGAGAGTGACGAATCTACACAAGATGCATTTAGAAGAATTTTGGATGAGGACATAGATGAAACAAGACATAAGTTTGTTACTAAAGATGCAGATGGTAAAATAACTGGAGTTATTGATGATGCAAATGGTGAAGCAGTAAAAGCTTTTAAAAACAAATTACCAAAAGGCTTCACGATATCCGAAGCTATTGGCGTTGGTGATAACACAGATAAGTTTGTTAAAATCACGAAAGACGGTAAAAAACTAGGAGAAGTTGATATTAGTAAGCCAGGGTATTCTAAAGAAATAAAAGAGCTTATAACAAAAAGTCTAGCTGACGAACAGGGAATTATTCTGCAAGCCACTACCGTAAATAATAGGGGTGGAAAGAAAAGGGTTAGAACAAAAGTAAAACCTATACGTGGAAGTGGTGAACTTAATTAATAAACATCTATGGACGAATTAAAAAAACTATATGATACTCTAGTAAGAGATGGTTACTACACTAACTCTTACGAAGAATTTATACAGAAGTATAACGGAAGTGATGCGTACAAAGACCAAGTATTTGGGGTTGTATCTAGAGATGGTTTATATACCAAATCAAAGGAAGAGTTTTTGTTGAAATACAAAAGTCCTGAGCTTAAAACAGAATCGTTTGTTGAAGATGAGGTTGAAGTAAAAAAAAAAGACGCTTCGGACTCAGATTCGGAAGTTGGTTTATTGGAGCGATTCAAGACTAAGTTCAATATTCAAGAAGATGATATTGATTTACGAGAGCAACCTCCAGTACAAGCAATAGACCAAACAAGAGTTGCACAACCAAAGTTTAGAGACCCTATTAAAGAAGCTCAAGCAAGAGAATCTCAAGAGGCTTATGATGCTCAGCGTAAGCTAGACATGGAAGCTTTTAAAACTAAGGAAAAGCTAGAACAAGAGGCTCAGCTAGAGCAACAAAAAATAAACCAAACCTTACTACAACAAAGTGAGCAGTTTCAAAATGATTTATCAATTGTTACTGCTGACCTTATTGCTCAAGAAGAAGATGATGTTGTACCTGTTTTAAATAAAAAGTTTCAGAAGTATGGGTTTTCTTTTGAAAAAACTGGAATTGGTGATGCATTAGTTGTGACTAATTTTGATGGTTCATCCACAGAAACAATTGACCTCGACCCTTTCACTACAGATACAGAGATATTAGAATCTCAAAAGTTAAAAAACTTTTTATCACAACATGCTCTTGAAGAGTTTGAAACAAATGAAGCGTTAGACTTCGAGGGTAAATCTTTAAAAGCTCAGCAGCTGCGAAGAGTAGGGTTAATAAATGCTGATGGAACTGCCTCTACTGTCTTGATGACATCTTACGAGGCAGATGGAAAGCATTATGCTATTCCAACTTTATTCCCAAAAAACCCTGAGTTCTACGGAACTAATCCTAATGACTGGATGAAGTTAGATTTTGAGGAAGCAAAAAAAGTAGCCGAAGAAAGAGGTGAGGTTTTTCAGTTTGACACAGAAGAAGAAGCGCAAAGATTTGCAGAGGGTGAGTGGAAAGACACGCATTCTACAGATGCCGTAGGTAAAAAATTATATTCAGATACTGGCCTAAACTTTAAAACTGAGCAAGCAAAATATGACAAGTATCTACAGGTAAGAGATAAAATAGATTTTATAGAATCTCAGGTTGATGATTTTGGAGCAGATTATATTGAAGAGCTAACACCAGAGCAAAAGAAACTTTATGGTGGCTTATATGTTGATGGTATTTTAAGAGATGATACTGATGAGGTTTTGGCAGAGCTTAAAAAAATAGAAGATGATTTATATTCTGAGGTTAACACAAATGAAAAGATAAGCTTAAGAGAAAAATATGACCTAACATTACAAAAAAAATATTCAGCATTGGCTAAAGATGCATCAATTGCAAACTATCAAGCCAAAGCTTTTGAGGAAGCGTTGGAAGTTGAAGCACTAGAAACTTTTGGTGTTGAACTAAAAAACTTAACAGACGTAAAGCCAGAGACAGAGAGGGATGCTGCATTACTTGACAGTTTTAAAGTTCAAGTGGCATCGCTCAATGCAGAGAAACAACATGCAGCAAACATATATGAATCCGCTAAAACTTTTTACAGCGCCAAGTACGACAAGACTATAACAGATGATTTTGAAGAAGGAGCAGCTGCTGTTTATTCTGAATTAAGAAAAGGACTGAATGATGGTAATGCCTCTGAAATAATACTTCAGTTATCTACAGGTATGGCGTTTGATTTTCAGTCCTTAGACCTTGACAATGAGGAGGATAGAAAGAAAGCCGCTGAAATGATAGTGGCTCTCAAAACCAAGAATAGAGGAAAAAAAGATTCAAAAGCTTTATCTCGATGGAATAGGGCTAAAGGTTTTAGAGAAAGCTTAGACGCTTTTATAAGAAACCCAAGAGAACTGGCGTTATCTATGGCTGCAAACTCTATAGGAATGATGTTGCCTTATGGAGCTGAAATAGTTACAGGTTCTACAGTGACTGGCGCAGGTATAGGAGCAGGTATAGGAGCAACTGGTTTTGTTACAGGGCCTGGTGGTGTATTAACTACAACTGGTGGCGCAATTGCTGGTGGTTTAAAAGGACTTAGGGGTGGAATGGCTTTAACATCATTAGCCATGGAATATACTAATGAGTATTTTGCTGCTATGGAATCTGAAGGATATGACGTTCTTAATGCTAAGGATGTTGAGCTTGCTATGCAAGACGAGGATGTTTGGGCATTAGCAAAAGAGCGTGGTTTAAAACGTGGTATTCCTATTGCTTTAGTTGACTATCTTACAGGTAGTTTAGCTGGTAGAGTTTTTAAGGTAGGTAAGACAGCAACAAGAACTAAAAAGATTGCATCGCAATTAGCGGAGCGTGCCATATTTGACCCTATTGGAGAGATGTCTGGAGAGGCTCTTGCACAGGTTGTGGTTGGAGATGAATTAGATTTCAAAGAGATAGCCGCTGAGGGTATCGGAGGTTTTGGAAACAACGCCAGCATGATGGTGGTAAACAAGCTTATAGACGGAAGAAATAATTCCAATATAGAACTAGCATCTAAGCTAACAGATATAAACTTTATTGTAAACGAGAAAGAATCAGATACAAGAATATCAGCGTGGACAAATAACATGGTTGCACTCGGCAAGATTAATGAAGACCAAGGGCAGCGTATACAGAAAAACTTAGGACTGTCTAAAGATGCAGATAATATGCTGGACTTTGGAAGAGGTAAAAACAACCCTAAAAATAAAAGAGTTAAGGCTAGACTAATGGAATTGTTATCTGCCAAAGAAGAATATACAGCTGACACTAATCGTAAAGAAGTGTTTAGCCAGAAAATAAAAGATATCAATGGAGAGATTGCATATCTTCTAGAAAATAAAACATTAGCTCCAGACAACCAGAGAGCAAAGATAGAAGCTATATTCTCACCAGGCGTAGAGGTTGGTGATGTAAGAGCTGGATTATCTCAGTATGTAATTGACGGAAAGTCTTACAGTAAACAAGAGTTTTTAAAACGTCTTGGAAAAATGTCAGTACGTGAGCTAACTAAATTTAATGGTAAGGTTGCAAATGACGAGGAGGTTGCTAACATATTAAATGAAAAAATAGAAGATGCTTCTTTTACAGAAGAAACTATTGACGCTACTGATGTGCCTAATATTTATGGGTCTGATGTCGTAACTCATAAGACAAAAAGAAAAGAAGCTATAGAAAATTGGATAAATGGCGGTCAGATTATTGGTAGAAATGAAAACCTAGATGAGTTTGTTGAAGGGACTCCTATTCAAAAAACTGCTTTTAATGTTGACAGAGATAATAGACAGGCTCCTAACTTTCAAACAGGGAAAGTATATTCAGATATAGTTTCTGATGTAGAAGGAGGTTATGTAATAGTTTCAAAGCCAGGGACCATACAGTCTACTGACTTACAACCTAATCTGAATTTTGTAAACAAAGCAACTCTTGAAGAAAGCAGAGGTGTAGTAATTCCTAAACCTGGGACTCCTGCAAGAGACATATCTAACTATGATATCTATAAAGTCGTAGATGGAAAAATGGTAAAACAAAACCCTAACCAATTTAAAACAAAAACAGATGCCGTTCAAAAGCCAGAAACAGAGAGCGTGGATGCACGCCAACAAGCCGAAGATAGCCAAGGAGTGGGAACAGGAGTACCCATCCAAGAAACCCCAGGGGTTGAGGCCACCGAAACGGAACAAGTAGCTAGTCCAATACAGGATAACCTACAGGAGAATGAGACTGTTGTTCAAACAGAAGAAGATGCAAAGGGTAGAGTATTCACTACGACTAAACAGGAATCTGTAAGAGAGCGTGATGGAATGAAAGTCACCAAGTTTAAGTTCAACAGAAGCGATAAAGCAACGGACCAAAGAAATGATTCATTTGTTTCAGAAGAGGTAGCATTAGCAGATACTAATTATGAAATTAATCCTGAAGATAGACTAGACCTTCAAGATGGTGAGACGGCTACTTATGAAATAAATGAAATAAGAGAGGGAGATACAGGAGTAGGTGCTTCGGTAAAGTTTACAACAATTGATGCTGATGGAAATAAGATAGGTAGCTTTCAAGGTGATGTAACATTAGTTGAGAAAACAAATGTAGCTCCCACAACTAAGCCACAGACTATCGTTGCTGTTGCACCATTCTTTGATACTACAATAGAGAGTGCTGAACAGGCACAGACTTTGAGAGAAAGTGAGGGGTATCAGCAGTACAAAAATAACTTAACTGGTATAGGTCAACAACTAGGATTAGAGGTTGAGGTTGAAGAGGGTATTGGTGGATACAAGAATGACGCAGGTACAGAGATAGTAGAGATATCTAATAGAGTTGTACTTAAGAATGCGACAATAGAACAAGCTCAAGAGTACGCTGCGTTAACAGCAGCCTTAGCTCCTGAAACACAAGAGAGTAGCATAGCTGCTGAGTATGTGGAAGAGGGTTCTGAAAAACATAATGGAAACGAATACATATTAAATGTATCAGATACTCAAGGTGTAATGAATGCCTTGAAAAAAGCAGGGATAACAGACTATAGTATTAATGAAGATACAGGGGAAGTAAGTTTTATAAATATATTTGACTTTGATAACCCAGCTCTTCAAGATAAAATTGGTATCTTTGTAGAGGAATTAGAAGCTAATAATATTACTTATGAAAAACAAAACTACCGAGCAGTCAACTCCGTCTATGTCGACCAGGGAAAAAGGAAAGAAATTCTTGGACGAACTGCGAGCCAAAGGTCCGCTGACAGACAAACTGGGTCAGACGTTTATAACTCGCTCGTCCAAGCAATAGAGAACGATGCTAAGTTCGAGGGGATAACTACTGAAGAATACTTCCCAGGATTTAAAGAACTACAAGCCAGCTCAACTGCAGCGGCTCAAGAGGTGGCAGACTTAGAGTCCACCCTAGATGATACAGATTCAAAAGTAGATTTTAGAAAGAAAGATGATGCTACATTTACCCCTATAAAAGGTGAAGTAGATGCAGTCACTAAGGCAATCAACGAAACACAGTCAGGAAATGTGTCTACCAATCTTGTGGTAGAACCTGAGGGCACTATTGATGTTAACGAACTCAATAGTAGAACAGACAGAAAGCTTCCATCAATAAAAACATTAGAGGTAATTAATGGTATACCTGCTATATTTAATATATCAGACCAGCTTACTACAGGTAACATTGTAAATATTTTTACTGGAAACACCATAGATAATTTAAGAGGTGGTTTAGGATTTACTGGTACAATCGGAAATGAAAATGCTGCGTGGGCTAGTACTACAAGAGAAGAGGCTTTAAAGTTGCTCAATAAAGCAAAGGAAGTATACAACGACAACAAAGAATTGTTTGATAAGTTCTGGAAAGATAATCCAGAGTTTAATGGACACGTTCCTATGAACATCGTTAAGATGGGCGAGGGTTCTATATCTTCAAATGAGGCTGTTTTTAGAGTACTTAAAGACAACCTGTCTAAAATACCTGCTGAAAACAAAGTAAAAGCTTTAGAGGTTTTAAGACAAGACTTACAAGATTTTATAGACAAAAGAACTGCATCTATGAAACAAGGTAAGCTCAGTGAAAGCAGCTTAGGTAAATACCAAGAAGAAATAAATGGTTATAAAAAAATATTAAGCTCTATAGAAAATTTTAAATCTATAGAACAGATTTTAGATGCAGGGTTTTTAGCTAAGCTTACCATACCTACTCGTGAATTTTTAAGTAAAAGAATCACTACTGGGTCTATTCGCAAGCCTGGTGCACCAAAGACAAAAGTAAGTATGCCAAATAAAAAGGGTAAGCCTGTAGTTATTGCTCTGTTAGAGGGTATGGAGCCTAGTACAGAGACTGCTAGCTTAACTCATATACAAGAAATTACAGACCTTATTACTGAGCCTCAACTATCTAATATACCATCAAGAAGTATAATAGCATTACAAGCAGTTGATGTAACAGCTACTGATGTCATAGAAACAAATCACCCTAATTATCCTTTTGGTCCTAAAGGAAAAACCATAGGGATATTAGAGCAGCCTGTTTCATTGGTAGACACCTACCCAGAAGCTTACAGATTAGCTATGGCAGGCTTAACAAAAGCAGAGGGAAAACAAGAAACAGTAACAAAAACAAAGGCTGAACTAAGCAAAGGAAAACTAGTTGAGGGTGAGCTTGCTCCATCTAGTGTAGATATCATCTTAAATAATACATTACTTGTTCAATGGGGATTACCTGGTAGAGATTTCGTAGGAGCACTAGCGCAGAATAATATGGATGATGCTGCTAAGCTAAATGCTTTTATGAATATTGCATTTCCGTCTGTCACTATATCCACTGAGGGCTCAACATTTAATAATGTTATGGAGTCTGAGGGTGTAAAAAAATATCTTAAAGGTGATGAGGTTATATATGGTGTTACTGTTAATGGTGATATATATATAAATCCAGATGTACATAATTCTCAATCTGCTTTATTTAACACATCTATTCATGAGATGGGTCACGTGTGGACTGACTACTTACAGACTACAAAGAAAGGAAAAGCTATATATGCACAAGGTGTAAAACTTGTAGAGCAAACAGAAGAATATAAGAAGCAACTTAAGAACTTCAACGGAGACAAAGCAAAGGCCGCTAATGAAACTATGGCTATCCTTATTGGAAACAAAGGACAGACAATAGCTGATGGAGCAGTAAAGAGTAAATTTACTCAGTGGCTTTTAGGTATGTGGAACTACATCAAGTCTCAATTTAAAATGTCAAAAGATTTGACGGCTGAAGAAATTCAGGATATGAATCTAGATACATTCCTAGGAACTGCACTTGCTGATATCTTTGCTGGTAAAAAAATAGACCTTACTAAAGCTCAGGAGAAAAAGCTTAAGAATCCTGATGCTGCATTCAGTAAGACAGATTCAATGGGTGCTATCATAGATAAGGGGAGACAGAACGGATTCTCAGACGCATCTATTAAAGAGGTTTTAAAAGGGAGAGGGTTTAAAGTTGCTGATATAATTTCCGCAATGGAGGTAAACGTAGATGCATTTACTCAGTTACCAGAGGCGTTTGGTAGAGTAGAAGGTGGTGTTAGCCAGGGCATGCAGTTGTTTAATGAGGTGAGACAGAAGCTTTCTAAGTTTGCTACACCAGAGAAAACATTATCTGATGTGAGACAAAAGGCAATGGATTTAATTAAAGAGAATCCAATCTACAAAGCTCAGCCAGAACAAACTCAGATGGAGATTCTAGTGGACTTTGACAAGACATTGGACACACGTTCTAATGTTGCTGTGCAAAAAGAAATAGCTGCGATTAAAAACAACCTAAGACAGCGTAAGATTAATAGTCAGAACCTGAAAGCTGCACAGATACAGCTGAGAAACTATATAAGAAAGGCTCTACCAAAATCTAAGACATATACTCAGGCACAAATAAACAAGCTTATATCACGTGTAACCAAGTCTACAGTGGATACATTCCAGGCAGACACTGAGTATGTAATGAATATTGTAGACCAGCAGAAAGTTAAGATGAAGAATGCTCTTGTCAAGGACATGCTTAAGCTAGTCAAAGCAAAAGCTATGACTGCATTCACTAAGTCTGGTAAGCGTAGAGCTAAAGGTTTAAGTCGAGAGGGTACAGCATACTTCAAAGCTGTAAAACAAATACTTACAGCTGATATAGATGACCTTAATAAAATACAACAGGACCTACAAAATGAAAGCACAGAGATAAATAATCTCATAGAGAAGCAAAATGATGGACAGAAATTAACTCAAAAAGAGCAGGCCAAAGTTTATTTAGCGTTGGCTATGGACACTTTCGGTGATGTATCTAACATGAGCTTAGAAGAAGTTCAAGACTTAATGCAACAGCTTAAAGATGTAAGAGCTAACTCAATTGCTATGTTTAAATCTAGAAGACTCGCCAGAGTAGAAGCTAACAAGGCTATGAAAGAGAAAGCTGATGCTCAGATTAAGGATACTAATCCAATGCTGTTTGATGCTGATGGAAATGTTTTAAATAAAAATGAGCGTAATGCCAGAAGGAATGAGATACTATCTCACTTCAGAAATTTTGAGATAGGTAAAGGGCTTTCATCTTTATCTGAAAGAATGAAGTTTAGCACAGCTAAAGACTTTATCCAGAACATGAAGCAGATGTTCCAGCATTTAGGAACATTAAGTAATGTACTAGACAGGGTAACGCAGGGTAAAAACTTTTTTACCAAGAATGTTTACGATGCTCTAAATAGAATGGATGACCTTAACAATGCAGGTTTATTTCAAACTCAAAAAAAGCTTGATGATATAGCTAATACAATCCCTGGTATAACTAAAGGAGTGAAACAGATATACTCTAAACTCAATAGTGGTGTTCATGTTTTAAAATTAAAGCGTAGCGATACTGGACGAGAGTATACTGATAGGTTTAATGCAGATGAACTCATGCGTATATATGCGCTTAGCTTGAATGATACTCAAAGACAAAAGCTTGAAGCTCAGGGTATAACTCCTGAGGTTATAGAGAATATTAAAAGTATCATAGGTCCAGAAGCTGTAGAGTTTACTGACAAAACTGTAAACTTCTTAAGCAATGAATACTATGAGAGTGTTAACGATGTATACTCATACGTTAATGATGTTAACTTAGGATATGTAAATAACTACTTCCCAACATCAACGATACAGAAAGAGACCACCAAAAAGATGATTACTGATGGTGATTTCAATGGTGTGTTCAATGCGGAATCTGCTCCTGCTTTTAAAGAAAGGGTAGACATGAGGTCTGATGTAGACCTGCACGCAGGAACGTTCACAACTGTTCTTAAGAATCATGTGGATACAATGGAGAAATATAAAGCGTATGCTGTAGGCACACAGAGACTGAATGCTTTATTTAAGATTGACTCTGTTAATGTATTGCTAGAAGAGATGGGTGTAACAGGACCTATAAAAAAAGCTGTTAACTTTGCTATCAATCCAGACTCTGGAAAAGATGCGAGTCTAAGTATAAAACTTATAGCAAGATTACAAACTCAGTTTACAGGATTTGCTTTAGCTTTCAAAGCCATACAGATACTGAAGCAGGCAACATCATTTGTGAATGCATACTCTGATTATAGTTATTTCCCTGCCAACTCTAGAGTTCCTAGAGTTATACAGGCATCGGTAGACCTGCCTATGTTTATGATTGATGGAGCAAAAGTAGCTTTGTCCTTAGGCAAAGATTTAGTTGGTAAGAAAGGAGCTGTAAGAGAAGCTATGGAGATATCACCTACATTTAGAAAAAGGGTTGAGCAAGGACTTGAGGGTGATGTATATGGGTTAGAATCTGGCTCGCAAACATTTAAGAAGACTGCACTTACTGGAGGTAGACTTAAAAGAGCACAAGCTGCGTTTAAAACTGCAGCAGCTTCACCAACAATAATTGGTGATGTCTTAGGAGTTATGGGTTACATGATTAACTACAAGCGTAACATTGCCAATGGAATGAGTAAGGCTGATGCTGTAAAAGCTTTTAATGATTACAATGCTACACAGCAATCACGAAGAGGTACAGATAAAATTCCACTTCAAATGAACAGCAATATATTTAATCGTGCATTTACCATGTTTGGTAGTACATTATTCCTGCAGATGAATAAAGTTATGCAGAGCACTACTAACATTACTAGAGACATATCTAACAAGAAAAGGCCACGTTCAAAAGACACTAGAGATTTAGCTTTGAACTTAGCTGTAGCCAACGTGTTGTTTGTAGGTGTATCTAACATAGCTAAATTTGTTAAGGGGGATGACGAGGATAAAGAGGCGGCACTCAAGAAAATGGCTGAAGCAATGATGGGATTAAATCTTATCTATCAAATACCCTTCTTAGGCTCTACAGTAGAGGGGTTTGATGTGGCAGGTAGAACAATATCTGCTGTCAAAGGAGAAGAGTATAAACAGAAAGGCAGAATCTTTAATGATGATATCGTCAATCCTGTTGCTAGTGTGATACAAAAGTACAGAAAGCTTACTAAGAATGATGAGAATAAAGTCGGCGCTGTAGTAAGAGCATTAACTGAGATTACAATAGGTGCACAGCTTGACCCATTCATTGGTTTATATAATTACTTTGGAGGTGAAGAAGAGGATTTAGACCCAGCAATGTATGATATTATGGGTATATCTCCATCATATCGTCCTGAAAATAAAGGTAGTGTAAGTAAGGGAATGAGCAAGTCAGATATGAAAAAATTTGCTCCTGGATTATATGAAGAGCTGTATGGACCTGGAGGAAACTTAGAGCCTATCGAACAGATGAAGAAAGACGAGAGAAAAAGAAAGCGTGACCTCCAGAAAGAGATAGACGCAGCTATGGGTCTTGATTAATAATACCTAGCGTACTTAAAAGTTTTTTGCTTTGGGTACTGCACGACTAACTCTGAGTTCAGTTCTGTAGTGCCCATCCAAGATACAGTTCCGTATATTTCTTTTACCTTGCCATACATAATGCCATCTTCACAAGACCATATTATAACTGGATTCAATCGTTTTAATGTAAGCTGAGATAGTTTGTTTAATGATACCGCTAATGGATAGCAGTCAGTTACCTTTTTTTTTGTAGGTATTACCAGCACAAAGGCTATAAGATTATTTTCTTTATCGTATACCCTGAAGTCTACATCGTCAGGACCAAGCTTCTTATAGCTGCCACTAAACCTTTCGGTAAATTTATTTATTGCCTTTACCTTTTCGGTCATTACAATTCCATGAGTCTGTTTATAGCTGTGTGTCCACCAATCACAACCCCACATCCTATCGCTTGTTTCTTAAAGTTCTTTGCGTATGCAGCAGCATAAGCTGTGCTATCTACGCCACACCCCACCTGCATTCCAAATACCTTGAAGTTTCTTCCGACAGACCACTCTGTATAAGCTTGTGTATGTATGTGTCCCTGAACTGTGGACATCATGTCATTCTTTGATTTAGTTCTAGCTGTACCACCTTCTCCATGCACATACTGTACGCCATCATACACTATTCTATCAACCCAATTCCAGTTAGTTCCAAGAACTTCGTTGTATGATTTTATCCATCGTTTAGGTATCTGAGAATCAAAAGCTTTTCGCATTATTATTCTGTCGTGGTTTCCTATACATACATCAGCAACAGGAAACTCTTTAACCCACTTCTGAACTTCTAGTATGGCATAGTCCAATTCATCTCCACCACCCATTCCGTCTGGGTCTGTGGCATGAAAAGAGCTGTAGTGGTTGTCAATTATATCACCAATAAATATTACTTGGTTGCAGTTGTATTTAGCATAGGTGTCCTTACAGAAATCAAAGTATTCTGGAAGTTCAAATGGAGCATGTATATCTCCAATCACAAGAATTCTTTTTTCTTTTTGAGTCAGGTTATCAAACGCTGCTTTTCTGTTGCCACTTAGTCGTGGTCTAAAATCCTTTCTATAAGTCATCATCCATTGAGTCTATCATTGATTTCAATTGAAGGATTAATGTCTTAGTAATTTCTTTACAGTGAGTATAATCGTGGTCTATTAAAGATTCATATATCTCATCACAAGAGTCGTGGAGTTCGTTAGTTATTGCGTTAACATGTTTTATCCTTTCGTCCTCTAGCGATGTTATATGTTTCATTAATCCTTATCCATTACAACCAGAAAATCGTTGCCCATTTTTTGGTCTATTTGTTTTATTTGTCTATATATTTTTCTTGAGTTTTTTTTTGCTGCTAATCTTTCTGATTTTGTTGAATCAATTCCCAGGTTAGTATACAAATCACAATCAAGACGTAATAATTCATCTATTTTTCTCTTATCGCTCCATGATTTAAACTCTACTATCTTTTCTATGTCGTTAATTGTGTATTCCATTTAAGTATGTATTTAATTTTCTAGTAACTTCTTTAACATTCTTTGGTCTTACTCTTTCGTTTATCAAACTATACAAATCAGGGTATGTTTCTACCTGCTTTTTGTACGTTTCATGCTCTAAATTTAAACGACTTAGTTCCAAAGCTAATAATTTTTTTTGATTTTCCAAAGAAAATATTAAATTTCTACACTCTTCTAGCTCTAAAGTGTTAGCAATATGGTCTGTTTCATTGTAAATTCTAGCGCACAATAAGTACAAACCCCATAATCTTTCATCTGGTTTGATAATATAATTGAAGTTTTTAATGTAGTGAATTATAGTTGCGTGATTTTTATCTATGCTCTTGGCTATATTAGATAAAGTCATAAATTCAGAGTCTCTAAGTATCTGAGAGTATACCATCCTTGCTTCCACCACTTCATTTCTCCTATTCTTTTCCATAATATCAAGTTTAAAAACTTGATTGACAATGTCTTTTAATCTATCTTCTCTTTGTTTCATATTAGTATTTGATTTAATAAATGATAATCTAGATACTCATCGCTTTCAATAATATCTAGGTCTATATAAATTGTATTTTCTCCTTTTTCTTTTATATATTCTACTGCAAAAAAGACTGGAGGTTCAACTTGTTTTACAACTCCTGCGTATGTGCTTGACCAGTTATCAGTTTCTGGTAAGTATTCAGCATTCCAGTCTATTTGTGATGCTATTTGCATCCCAACTTTAGATGGTAATTGTCTCAAGATGTCAATAAAAAAATCATCAACCTCGTAATCTACTTCACCCTCTATATACCTCAGTCTTAACCCCATGCGTTTTTAGTTCTTTTAATCTGTATTCCTGAAGAGCAGATACTTTACCATTAGGTTTTTTAACTTCACTAAAAAGAACATCACTGTCTGGAGGTATAGCTATAAGGTCTGGTATTCCATTCTTATTTGTCTTGATTAACTTAATAACGTAGTAACCCTCGGACTCAAGTTGTTGAATTCTTTTCTTCTGTATCTGCTGCTCAGTCATCTATTACAAAGTTACAAATTTAAAAACTTCTAAAGTTACATAATTGTTTCGGCACATGATATGCTATATCAATTCCATATCTTTTATTTGTATCTACCTGGATACAAACCTGATACTGCTTATGGAATATATAATCGCTTCTACAAAATAAAAAATTATTTATATCATTTGACACAAGAAAATACCAGAATATATTTGACTTAGAATATTTTTCTTTTCTACCCAGAAATGATACTGTACTATATGGATAATCTTTTTCTGAGGTCCAATTTAATTTAGTTCTAACCTCTACCTCTATTCTGTATTCAATATTATTTTTATATGCGATTATATCAATATCATAATCTTCCTCTTTGTCAGGAACACTAAACCCTTTTTCAATTAAATAGTTAGAAACTTTTTTAATTGATATATCGTTATATTTATTGTAGTCATCTTGCCTGAATTTACCAGCTTTTGTTCTCATTATTTCCAATCTTCAGGCCACAGCTTTTTAGCTATTGCTTTTCCTACTATCATTACTACCCAGGCTATACATAGCCAACCAATTGCTTCTACCATTGTATTTAATTTAAAGTTAATAAATCTTTTTTAAAGTGACGTAAGGTATAGTCTTTCTTCTTGGTCACTGCTTTGTATATCTGTTTCTCTATACCTCCTTTAGCAAACACCCAGTACACATCGGACTCTAGCCTTTCCTTGGTTGTCATCCTGTCTCTTGACTGCCAGTAGCTGGTGGCAGAGAAGTCTATGTTATAGTACACAAGAGCCTCGGCCTTACGTAAGCTTATACCCTCACGCCCTGACACAATCTGAAGTGCTATGGTTTTATTAGTGCTGTTGAACTCATCTAGTTCTGTGCACAAGTCATCTCCATATACCTCTTTTAATGCCTTGAGTTCCTGTTTAAATTTGTAGAAGATTCCAATCTTCATACCAAAAAACTGTTTGCGAATAAACTCTGCTTTGCTGAGGTCTAGTATAGTAGACTTGCCTGACTCGAACTTCACAGTTCCAGAATACATCTGATGAAGTTTCATCATAAGTTTTACTGGAGTATCAGCGAGTATAACCTCTTCGTTTCCCTCTACCACTAGGTCTTTCTGAAGCTTTTTAGTTAACTGATAAGTTAACTCACTCATCTCACACTCTAGCACATGCTCCCTTGTATCAACCTTGAACCCTGCTTCCTTCTGTGTGTAAGCTATAGTGTATGGCTTCATCTTTTCAATAATAGAATCACGACCACTGCTATAATCCCTTATGTACATGCTGTTTATCTTTCGCTCTCTAACATCAACGTAGTCGTGACAGAATTTATAAAAGCTTTGGTACTGACGAAAAGGATTATTCGGAATACCGAACACCTGATGGTACATTTGACTGTACGACTCAGGTGTTGGTGTTCCTGACAACAAACAGACATCACAATCTGTTTTCCTTATAATACTTTTAACGTCTCTAGCTCTCTTGTTTGGCTTTGGAAAAGCTCCCATGCCATGGGCTTCGTCTAAGATAATAAAATCCCATTTAATATTGGGAAGTTTATGCATACTTTCGTAATTAATTACGAACAAACTAAATGAAGTTGGACACATCATTTCATTGTCTTTAACTATGGAGCTGATAGCTTTCTTCTTTGTAAGAAATAACACGTTCTCGTATCCCATTCTCTCTGCTATCCCTAAACTTGTAAGTGTTTTACCTGTTCTAACTTCCATTGCCAGATAAACAAACCCCTTTTTTTGTATCACCTCTACTGCTGTATTGATAATATTTTTCTGATAGTCTCTAAATTCTATTGGCATCTATGTAGTTTTTAATTTCTGAACATTTCTCATAGTCTTCAATCTCGACAAAGTAATCTAACATTGTCTCAACCTCTTCCATTGTAGCATCGTACTTTGGATTGTGGATAAACCAACCTGCATCAGCACCTATCAACTCCTTTGCATCTTTGTTATGTATAATAACTGCAAAAGAATTAATAAATGCTATATGCATATTCTCATATAGTTCGTCCATTATAGTATAGATGTTTGTACGTTTATTTCATCTTCTCTTTTAAGTCTTATCCATCTACCTGAAGCATCTCTTCCCTTTTCTGGTTGAGCTCCTGTTTTATACACAGCATAAGCAGCAAGCCACTTATTAAATCTAACCTGTGATATAGACAACCTAGATTTCGGACCATAGTCTGGATACTCAGAAATAAAATCTAGATATAGATTGTTGGTGTGTATTCTTGAGTTCACTGGTATAGAAGCACCTGCATCTGTACCCTGGATAAGTCCAACCCATTCAATGAAATCATAAGAAGACTCTGCTGAAAGCTGTCTAATTTTTAGGTTTACAAACTTGCTTTTTACTAGTCCTGTATCAAGATAGGCCTGCATACAACCGACCATATAGTTATCAAACTTACACCAGTCAGCATCATTCCAGTCTCCAAACATTAGCTTACCAAACTCATCTATTGGTGTGTAGTTTTTATTGTAGTGCTGGTGTAGTTCTAATTCCCATTTACGTCTAGCAAAAGAATTACCTGCACCTTTTATAGCGTAGTTAGTGGTGATTGCAATCTTAGGTGACTTACTAAAAGGTATCTTAATTGCATCCTTGTTTTTCTTTTCCAAGGTTAATCCTTCTGTTACTACAGAAAACAATCTCTCAAAGTCAAAGCCTTTTTTTACATCGTCAAATACAAGTATCTGTGTATCTGCTGATACTAACTGGTATGCAAAGGACCTCTCAAAAGTAAATGACTTACCATCAATCGTTACAACTTTCTTCATGTGTTGTAAGGCATTCATAAACAATCCCTTACCTGTGCCGCCCTCTGGATTGTCAGATATAACCTCATCATTAAGTATAACAGCAGGGCAGTAGCTTAGATTTTTATATCCATGCATAAGAAATCCTATCGTTGACTCCATTGATTTAATTCTGTCTGGCTCATTACCACAGATGTTGTTAATAAACTTTGTGTAATCGCAACCCTCTATGGAACATTTATTGAAAGCTCTATCTATTACATGGTCTTTCCAAACAAAACCATTAAGGTCTATGTAATCTATAACCTCTACGTTATCCTTAGTTACCTTAATAGCACAGTTGTTATAGTAAAGGTATGATGTGCTTTTATTATCCTCAACGAAGTAGATGTCAATAGTAGATAGAAGTGTCAGGAAATCCTCTCTAAAGTACCTTACTTGGTCTGCAAAGTGGTTGTATATTGAAGCATCGTCTAGCTCAATTACACTATTTAAAACAAAGTCTTTGATTTGTTTCTCATCTGTGTGGTCTACAAGATTGTTAGTCACCTTAACAAACACATAGTTTTTACTACCCTCTGGACAATACTTATAGAATCCATTATCCTCAAGGAATTGCTTAAATAAAATATGTACAATCTTGATAACTCCTTTGTCGGACTTGGTCCAGAATTGTTTCTGTTGATTCTCTTCTTCAACCCTGTTTAATACTGCCTCAATTACATTAGCTTCTACATGGCTGTCTTCCAGCTGTGACTTTATTTCTTTTTTTGATGTGCCTCTCCTAAGCTTAACTCGAATATTATTAACCCTCTCTTCATCTTCATAATACTTTGTACCAAAGTTTTGAGTCTGAGCATAGGCTGAGTTTATAGTCTGGTTAATTTCATTCTCAGAAAAGTCAGATGTTCTGTAGTTCTGCAGCACATATCCTGCAAGAGACTTATTAACGCCAAAATCATTAAATGCTGATGCCAGTACATAACAGTTGTTGTTACGCTGTCCTTCAGCCATTGGATATTTTTTAGTCCACCACTTTACAAGTATTTCTACAATCTTATTTTCATCTGTAATTGGTATAGTTGGAACGTCTAGTCTAGTATTGACTTCAGTGTATTCCTTTTCTTTAATCTCTTCCCATACACTTGAGTTCTTGTTTACATATATCAATGGGTCGTATGATTCATAGCATACCCTTGATATATTTTTACAGGTTGTATCAAAGTGTGGATTATTAAAATGAATCTCTAAACTATTGAAATAGTTTACGTGATTATCTACGTCTTGTGGTATCTTTATCAGTGCTTTTAATCCCTTGCCAGATGGTGATATGAAAACAGAATAAACATAATTGCTTTTAGTTAACTTCTCTTTATCTGTTAATAACTCCTTGTTACTTTCGTAACCATCGAAGTCTAAACATATTATTCCAGAGTGCTGAATAATTGAAGCGTCATTTCTTTTGTTGAAAGTTCCTGAAAAACAAATGGCAGGTAGGTTTTTCTTTAACTCATTACGTTGTGACTTATCTTTCTCTGTTCGTATTCTTTTTACTAAGTCTTTTGTTGCACCTCCCTTAATCCTATCAAGAATAAAATCTAAACTCCTAAAGAAAGGTGTTGAGGTCTCTTTAATGTTCTGAAAAATTGTGATTTCTTTTGCTGTCATGCTGTATTTTATTTATTTGTGTCGACTTTGTGTCGACTTTGTGTTACCTAACTGACTGATTATCAGTAGTTGTGTTAAGAATGTTAACTTTTAGTCTACATATAGGAAGTAAATATAAATAAATATATTAAACTAATAGTCTTATATATAAAAAAAACCTAACACAAATCTTATTATGGTGCGTGCTACCATGTAGGAAATCATTCCTATGATTAGCCACACTATTATTTTTTCTATTTTTTTCATGGTATAATAAAGGGGTGCTGTTACACACCCCATATATTAATTAGAATGGCACATCTGCCTCTTGTACTGGTGCTTGGTTGGGAGCAGTGTCTACTCCATTACCATTATTGTTACGTGTCTTTGGCTCAAAGTTATCAACAAACATGTAAGGATTGCCTGCTTGACTTTCTTTGATACCTAAATTTACCCAACCATTTTTTTGGTTAGCTTTTAGAAACATAATAGCATCATCTACTTTGATACTCATACTTCCCAATACAAAGTCTTTTTGGTTAGGGTGTTTCTTTCTGAACTTGAATCCGTCTGCGAATACAATTTCATCGTTGGTGTTTGAATTACTCATAATTATTAATATTAATAGTTCGTTCCAATGTTTCTATAGTGCTTAAGATGATTTCATCTTTTGCATCACGTGTACTGCAGTCCATCGGAACTTCAAACCACATCACACGTCTCCCTATTTGAATATCAAAAAGGTATATCATTAATTTTTTAAACCTCTTCATAAAAATAGAATTGGTTTATATCTTCAGAGGGATTATTACCATAGAACTTTCTGTATTGCTCTACAGCTTTTATAACTTTCTCTTCACCTCTAGCTAGAGATTCATCGCTAACTGGATACATTCCCATCATGCGTGATGTCTTATCAATCACCAGAAACACTAGCGGCTTATTGAATAGCTGTTGATATATGTACGCTTGACTATCATAGTTATAATCTCGCACACTCCACCTAAATTTTTCAATAGAGCTAGATGTCTTGATGTCAATCAAGTGTTCGCTACCGACAATGTCGGCCTTACCTTTCCACATCTCGCCATGTATTTCTTTTATCATAGGGACTTCATACTGCACACCCTCCTCTTGAATTAGTGCTCTGAAGTCATCTACATTTAACATGCTTTCGACTAGGTTTTCTAGCATAACTTTTTCTTTAGTCAACAGACCAATAGTTATATTGTTTTCCTCTAGGAAGCTATCGTATGCCTTACCTCTTCTAGTAGCTAGGTCAATGTGAGGCATAGCTGCTGCTTTTTCTGGCTCAAGTATTAACTGGTGGAAGTATCTTCCTACCAGAAAGTTCTTATTATCCTCTTGCTTCTTATTAAAGTTCTTAGGATTTTTTAAGAGGTCACCTATATTGGAGTTAGAAAGATAATTCTTCCCAACCCCATCATAGTATTCTCTATCGTCTTGTAGTAATTTGATGATGTCTTTCATATCTATATTGATTTAGCTATTTCTTTTTTAACATCATTAGTCATAGCATACTTAGTCTTTAACTCCTCGCCAATAACCTTAAGACCTTTGCTCTTGTTAGCGACTACATATTTAAGAACTTTGTCCCAGTTTTCATCACCTATATTTAGCTCAATTGTTGTCATCTTTTTAGTAACAGGTTTCTTAGCGACAGGTTTCTTTGAAGCTACCTTAGTTTCACCATCTGGCAAATCTTCACCTGCATACACATACAATCCTAGCCCATGCCTTGCTATAGCTTTTGTTAAGCTACGCTGTATTGTTTTGTTTACATCAACAGATGTAATCTTATCAAGTATAATTGAATTGTTTCTGAAGTCCATTACAGGTAGGTACTCAATATGTTCTTGGTCGTTGATTGTTACTCCAGTTTTTACCCATGCAGATTTGCCATCGGTATGGTAGAACATTCCGTTTACGTCTTCATAGATTGTATAGGTGGCATTTGGATAATGCTTTTTAACCTCTGCCCATGCCCACGCCCATGATAGATACGTTAGGTTACTCTTCTTTTCTACTTTGTCATTTACATTGATAGAGTTCAATGTTTCAAAAACTGATTTTGAATTACTCATAATTTAGTGATTTTAATTTATTATTAATTGTGTTATACTTTTTTAGTATTCTTTCTCTGTGATTCTTCAAGTGCTGAATTTGTTTAGGGTTTTGCTTTGTGTTCATTTCTTCTTTTATCCTTACCTCTATTCGTTTTAATTTTTCGTGATAGGTTTTAATGCAAAGACTATACACACCATGTCTCCAGCCCTTATCGACAAACTCCCACTCGGACTCGTAGTCAATAGTTTTATAGTAATCTCCACCAAGAGCTGTGTTTTGAATTAATATCTCACCAGTATCATTATCTCTGGTAATCTTGCAACCATATAACATTCTAGAGTCATACCCTACACCATCTAAGACGGCAGCCTTATCATCATTCAATGCTTCCTCGAATACATTACTTAAAGAGTTATACATTACTTTACATTATTGAAGTTAATCGAATACGATTGCTCTCCCTGTCAAAGATAGAGTCGCTTTTTTTCTTTTCCTTTACCTGTTTTATACCATGTATGATTGTTGAGTGACCTACTTTGTATCCGTTCTCTTCCATGTATTGTTGGATATAACGTATTCTCATAGGTGATTCAGAGCAAAGAAAATATAGTAGCTGTCTAGCATCTACTATATCTCTACGTTTACTCTTAACAAACAAGGCATCTGGACTTATTGAGTATGCATCACATACATGTGATACGTATCTGCTAAAAATTTGATAATGCATTTAATTATATTTTTTAGATTCTTCCTGACCATACTTTATAGCCATAGCAAAGCCCTCGAATATATCATCAAGTGCCTGTGTTGTTCTCGTTAAAGATTTCTGGTGTTTAGTAACCTTTGACAGCCAAAGTCTGTACCGATAATCAGCATCTAACCTGTCTGCCTCTTGCTCATGTATATCTCCGAGCATCTCTTTAGTTTTTCCCATAATTTTAGTGTTTAATGAATTGTAAATTTAATAAATGTTTATGAATTGTCCAAAACTTTTTTATTTAATTCTTCCAAAGTCTCAGAAATTCTGCCCTCTTCCAGTGGCTCATAAGCCAGGTAATAACCTGCAGGAAAAGTCTGTTCTGGAGTAACATGGTCAGATAGTAGCACCATGTATTCTACTCCATCAACTTCAACAATATCTTCTGATATCTCTGGCAAATCCCATGACAAAGAACGTATACATTCTCCGTTCTGGTACTCTTCTTCTTCGCCAAATCCTTGCTCTTCTTCCCAGGTCCAGATAAAATCTGGCATTTTCTTGGTTAGTAAATCAAGAACATCAAAGTTGAAAGGTGACCACGCTGTAGCAAAATGTAAAGTCCCTTGGACCTCATCATAATGGTTGTCATAGCAACCCCACTTAGTACCCCAGTTTCTAAAGGACCAGTCGTACCAGTTGTCGTGACCATACAAGTCTTTCAATCTGTCAGACTCTTCTCTTGATATTGTTTCTGGTATTCGCTGTGGACTTGTTGTTCCTGTCAACTCCTTAGGCATTGGGTTTACGTATCCACATATTCCGTATTCTGTTTTGGATATTTCTTTTAATACTTTACGACCTTTGTCTGTCGTAGCTTTGATTGTGTGATAAACGTGATTAGGCATAGTGATAATTTTTATAGTTAATAATTTCGTTTTTTAATTCATAAGCATTGTCTTGCTTTCGGTAGGAGTACTCATCTTCTATGAGTTCATCTATCATCTGACCTCTTTCCATCTCTAGATAGTGGTCAATAGAATTTCCAAACCATTCGGCATACAAATTTTCAATTTCTTTATCTGAAAACTTTGAATAGTAATCATAGGCAGTGTCTTCCCATGTCTGTAATAAATCTTTGAATTTCATAATTATTTTTTTTTAAGTGATTCTATTTCTTTTCTAGCATCTATTAGGTCTAGTTTAGTTTTGACTAACTCTTCCCCATCTTTTTCTAACTCAACTTCAAGTGCACTTATCCTTGCTTTAAGGTAGTTCACTAAGGTTTCTTCTGTGCTCATACCTCAGTTAGTTTAGTTAAACGTTCCATCTTCACCTCGTCTGAAAGTGTGTCCCAGTTGCTTGGTGGTTGCCAGTCTGGAACAGCATTACGCATTGTCGCAAATGCTATACGCTGTTTGTAAGCTACCTTGTCTGCCAAGGTGCTGTTTTCGTTGGTCATGTCACCCAGGAGCATGAACATCTTCATTGCATGTATACTCATAATAATATTTTTTGTGGCTTTCGCCTGATTAAGAGAGTAGGAAAACTCCTACCCTTTCGACTATTGAAGTCTCATCAGTTAATCTAAAGTTCGACAAATATAAAACTTAATTTAGACACGTGCAAATATACTATGCATGCATAATAAATTTACTTCCAACCATTCTCTAATTTAATTTTCTGCCACCACGTTAGCTGTTGGTATTCTAACTCTGTGTAGATATGTACTCTGTTTTTCTGGTCTACGATTGCGTGTAGTCCAGAGGGCAGAATTTTGTGTTGCTTAATTTTCATAAGTGCCCTCCTATCTTGTCTACTTCGTATCTGTACTCACATGGTTGGTCTTTGTCTGTCCAGTTATAGTCAGTGTCCATTCCAAAACCATACTCATAGTCAGTGGCTCTCATCTGGTCTTCGAGTTGCTCAACCCATAACTCTTCGTGTTCATTCACGTAGTCTTGTACATCAAACTCATCAACAGAATCTGGTATTTCGATTTCGATTGTTGCTACTTTGTAGTACACATTTCGCTGTAAAATTTTTACTTTCATAAT